>Ga0181572_10000526_pt1 | contig 27671 bp, 18 predicted proteins | sample 101ome_26_FD_133004 | JGI IMG/M metagenome (GOLD analysis project Ga0181572, IMG submission 133004) | Coastal salt marsh microbial communities from the Groves Creek Marsh, Skidaway Island, Georgia - 101408AT metaG (megahit assembly) | ecosystem: Environmental > Aquatic > Marine > Intertidal... | reverse complement strand
GGAGGGGATTTCGGTTCCCTGGCCCGCGTCTACCATCAGGGCAGCCAGCGCGCCCAAGGAGGGGATTGGGGCTGGGTCGACCAAAGCGTGCTCAGGGCAGACCTTTCGGCTGCGGCATTCAAGATACCGGAAGGAGAAACCAGCGAAGTGATCTGCGCCGATGAGGGATGTTACTTGCTTTACGTCCAGGAAATCAGACCTCCTGAGCCCAAGAGTCTTGCCAGCGTGCAGCAGGAGATTGAAAGCATCCTCCTGACTCAGGAAAAAGGCCGCCTCAAGGACGAATGGATCAAGCGCCTCAAGGCAAAGAATTATGTGCGTTATTTTTGATTGCCCGGCGCCTGCATCGGCCCGTCAAGCAATCCTGAAGTCGAACCATTGACTTCGGGCCAGGGTAAGGGGCTATAATGAGACATGCCCAAGCTTACCAAGCCAATCCTGAAAAAAGATTCCCCTCATCGCTTTGCTCTGGCGCTGCTGGCAGGGGCCTGGATGGCCTCCACGTTGATCCTGGCAGATTCACCCATCATCCCAGGCTACAGGCACTTACTCGACAACCCGCAAATCTCTCCCGCAGAGCGAGGTGAACTCCTGCTGGGTGAACTGAACTGCGTGGCCTGTCATCAGGCCGACCCAGCCAGCCAAGATCGTATCTGGGCTCGAAGCGCTCCGGACCTTTCGGCCGTTGGCAGCCGGGTCACCCCAGGGTTTCTACGACGCTACCTGAGCGACCCTCACTCAGTGGCGCCTGGCACCACGATGCCCAATATTTTCCATGCTTCAAACACTCAGGCCAGAGATGGAGCGGTGGATTACCTGCTGCATTTTCTCACTTCGCTAGGCGGAGGATTGCAAGCCTCGAAAACCGGCGGCTCCCAAGCCCTGATTGAAAAAGGAGAAACGCTGTTTCATTCCATCGGATGCGTGGCCTGTCACGGCCCCCAATCCGAGACCCAATCCTTGGAAGATGGGCGTGACTACATCCCACTCCACGAACTGGCTGCCAAGACCACTGTCGATGCCCTGAGCCAATTCCTGCAAGACCCTTCTAAGGTTCGACCTTCAGGCCGCATGCCCCACCTTCGGCTTGATGCCAAGGAGTCCAGAGCCATCGCCCTCTACCTGCTCAGAGAGCAATTGAATAACCCTCAGGCCCAGGGAGCCGCTCCAAGCCAGGAGCCAGGTATCGCTTTCGCCTACTATGAGATCGATGGTATCAATGCCCTCCCTGATTTTGAGCAGCTTCAACCGCTGAAGGAAGGCATCGCAGAAGCCATCACGCTGAACCTGCCGATCGAACGTCGCAACAACGACTATGCCATCCGCTTTGTGGGCAACCTCGAGGTTACCCAGGCCGGGATGCATACTTTCATCAGCGCTTCGGATGATGGTTCCAAGATTTTGATTGATGATGAAGTGGTGGTGGACAACGACGGTATCCACGGGCGAGCGGCCCGCAACGGGCGAATCGAACTGAGTGCTGGGTCTCATACCATTGAGGTCCAGTTCTTCAATGGTGGAGGGGGTGCTGAACTATCCGTGGCCTGGCTGCCCCCCGGTGCACGCGGTCGCCGGGGTTCGGCCATCGCTCCCGAATTGCTGAGCACCCGTTCAGGGCAGCCCATGATCCCGCTGCTCAGCGAATCATTCACCGTGGATCCTCAAAAAGCCCTGATGGGAGAGCGAATGTTTGCAGCGATGCGCTGTGTCGCCTGCCACGAACACAAGGACCTCAAGCCCATGCGGGGCGCCAAGGGACTGGCGGAGTTGTCCATCGATCGGGCCGAGGGTTGCCTGGGAGATCAGATTGGCCGAGGGCTGCCAGATTATCAGCTCAGCCAAACACAGCGATCGGATATCAAAGCCGCACTCAGGGCCAGGCATGCAGGGCCTTTGAGCCCGCAACAGACCGTTCAGCGAACCATGGCAGCCTTCAACTGCTATGCCTGCCATCAACGCGACGGCATGGGGGGACCAAGTAGCCAGCTTGCTGAAGCCTACTTTGGCACCACCTTTGAGATCGATCTTGGGGAAGAAGGGAAAATCCCGCCCTTACTGGACCATGCTGGAGCCAAGTTCAGGCCCGAAGCGCTGCAGAGCATCCTCAGCTCGGACGCGCTGCACATCCGTCACTACATGGCTACCCGTATGCCAGGCTTCCCTGAGTCCATGGTGGAACGATTCGTTGAAGCCATCGGTCAAGTGGATGATCAGCCAGCTCACGCATCAGGCCCAGCCTTTGATGAGTCCATGGCGGGTATCGGACAAAAGTTTGTGGGGGTCAGTGGGATGGCATGCATCACTTGCCATCGCGTATCAGGCCAGGATGCCCTGGCCATCCAGGGGATCGATCTTTCCTCGGTCTATGACCGGGTTCAACCAGGATGGTTTCGCTCCTTCATGCTCAACCCAGCTGCCTACAAGCCCGAAACCCGCATGCCTGCTTTCTGGCCAGAGGGGCAGTCACCCTTTGCTGACATCCTGGGCGGAGATGCCACCCAACAAATCGATGCGATATGGACCTACCTCTCGCTCAAGCATTCCATGCCACTGCCACAGGGCATTGTGCCCAAGGGGGAGATCGCCATGGAACTGGTGCCCGCAGACAAACCCATTGTGCACCGCACCTTCATGAAGGAGGTCGGGCCACGAGCCGTCCTGACAGGGTTCCCAGAGAAACTCAACGTGGCCTACGATTTCAATGTCGTACGCCTGGCCAAAATCTGGCGTGGTCGATTCTTTGATCACTCAGGCGTGCAGAGCGGCCGGACTGACACATTCCTTGAACCCTTGGGCAATGATGTTCTGGACCTACCCAAAGGACCGGCTTTTAGCTTCCTGGACGGGCCAGATGCTCCATGGCCAGTTCCAGCCTTGACGGATCGAAACGTCGGCGGCCGCTTCAAGGGTTACCAACTCCACCAGACCAACCAGCGTCCGATTTTTCGTTATGAACTGGAATCGGTCAGCATTGAAGAAGCCCCTGAGCCAGTGATTCAGCCGGGGGGAACTATCTTGAAAAGATCCTTCTCGTTGAAGGCTTCCAGTGCAGCTCGAGGCCTTTACTTCCTGGCTGCCGAAGGTGACCAGATCGAGCAGATCGGCCCAAATCAGTTCAAGGTGGGAGAGGATTATGACATCGAACTCAAGGGATCCTTTCCCGTGGAGCCCATCATCCGAGAACAGGGAACCCTCAAGCAACTGCTTATCCCCATCAGGCTAGATGGTGAAGCCGCCACGCTGGAACAGATTATCCAATGGTAAGAAACCACAAAACTGTAAGCTACGATATTGCCATGACTCACACCCATCCCACACAAGGCCGCCCATCCTCCTTGCACAGGTTGATGATGCTCACCCCTCTGCTGTTGGCCTTACACGCGCAGTGCGAAGAATCCGACTACTACCAGATCGACACCTTCCCAACCGAAGCTCTCCCGATGGAGGTAGGAGCCATGACCCTGCTAGGGGATGGCAACCTGCTGGTTGGGACACGGCGTGGTGATGTTTACGTGCTCGAAAACCCATACGGCGCCCCGGAGGCGGCCCAGTTCAGGCCTTGGGCAAGAGGTCTGGCCCAACCCTTGGGATTCCTCGAACACCAGGGCTGGATCTACACGGCCCAACGGGGAGAGCTCACCCGTATGAAGGATGCCGATGGCGATGGTGCGGCCGATACGTTTGAGACGGTGTGCGATGCCTGGGACATTTCCGGCAACTACCACGAATACAACTTTGGACCTCGCATGGACAAGGAGGGCTTCATGTGGATCACCCTCAACAAGCCCTTTGGCGGACAGCCCTACGCTGATCCTGAAATCAAACAAGCTCACTGGAGGGGGTGGGCCGTGAGGGTCAACCCTGATACAGGAGAAATGTTTCCCATGGCTGCAGGATTGCGTTCTCCTGCAGGGGTTGAGGACAGTCCATGGGGGGATATTTTCTACACGGACAACCAAGGGGAATGGTGCAACGCTTCAAAGTTATCTCACCTGGAATTTGGCGATTATCACGGTCATCCCTGGGGCCTGCCCACTCAGAAGCTGGCTGGAGAACCCTTCGACGGTATCCCACAGCCGGTTTCGGGCACTTGGATGAAAGACATGCACCATCAGATCCCACAATTCAAAATGCCTGCGGTCTGGTTCCCTTACGACAAGATGGGCAAGAGCCCAAGCGGATTGCGCTGGGACCGGAGTGAGGGCAAATTCGGCCCTTTCGCCAACCAACTTTTTGTCGCCGACCAACACCACGCCACGGTCATGCGGGTGGTGCTCGAGCAGGTCGATGGGCATTGGCAGGGGGCTTGCCTGCCTTTTCGCGAAGGCTTTCAATGCGGTATCATCCGCCTGTGCTTCGGGCAGGATGCCTCACTCTTTGTCGGCATGTCTAACGCTGGCTGGGGAGGCCGGGGCAATCGTCCCTGGGGGCTCCAACGCCTGAGGTGGACCGGCAAGGTGCCCTTTGAAATCCATGAAATGAAGGCCCAACCCGATGGGTTTACCCTGAGCTTTACCGAGCCTGTGGATCCTGCCACCGCTTCCAAAGTGGAAGCCTATGCGATGGAGAGTTACACCTATCGCCTGGAAAGCCGCTACGGTGGACCCGAGGATGACAAGCAGGAGCTCAAGGTCACCAAGGCGGTCGTCTCGGAGGATGGCATGCGGGTGAGACTGCATGTCGATGCCCTGAGAGCGGGCTACGTGCATGAACTTCACCTTGAGGGGATTCAAAGCCAAAGTCAGCGGCCACTTCTCCACGGTGAAGCTTACTACACCCTGGTGAATATCCCCCGATCCACACACCTTTAGATCCTGGGGGCCTTTTGGCCTCAGGTGTGCCAGGGGGTGCGCCGAGATTGGCTCAGGATGGTGCTCAGGACGGGTTACCTTGGGCCAGCATGTGGTCCACCAAGGCTTTGATCGATGGATTCTGGGGAAGGACTGAACCTGAGAGCTGATGCCGAAACCACGTGCGTTGACGCTTGGCAAGTTGGCGGGTTCGAATGGCAATCCAACGCTTCATGGCATCAAAGCCCATGCGACCGCTGAGGTATTCAACAACCTGAGGGTAGCCAATGGCCTTGGAGGCGGTCGGAGCTGACTCCAGGCCCCGCTCCATCAGGTGCCGCGTTTCCTCAATCCATCCATCACGGAGCATTTCATCGACCCGCTGAACAATGCGCTCATTGAGTTGTTCAACGGGGCGGTCGATGATCCAGCACCTGCCACGCCCAAGGGGCAAGGGTTGGGACCAATCAGCCTGAGAATCGGCAAAAGGCCTGCCTGTGAGCACCACCACCTCAAGGGCGCGGATCACCTTGCGTGGGTTCTGGAGGTCAATGCGTTGGTAGGCCTCCGGGTCCAGGTCGCGCAACTTTTCTTTAAGCTGCTCATCATCCCATTGGCGCAGGTGCGCACGAAGCATGGGATCGCCCGAAGGGCCCTCCCCGACGCCCTGAAGCAGGGCCTGAAAATAAAACCCGGTGCCACCACAGAAGAGGATGGGTTTGCCGCGACGATCGATCTCCAGAGCCGCTTCAAGTGCCAGGCGGCGAAAGGCGGCGGCATCGAAAGGCTCGTGCAGATCAGCCACATCGATCAAATGATGCCTGACCTGTTGTTGATCAGCATGAGAGGGCTTGGCGGTGCCGATATCCAGACCCCGGTAAACCTGCATGGAATCCACCGAGATGATTTCAGCATCCAGAGCCTGGGCCAGCAGCATGCCCAGTTGGCTCTTACCTGATGCGGTGGGTCCAGCGATCCACCAGGCTCGCTCAAGAACACGCCTTAGTTGTTCTGGATCCTCAGCCATGGTTGGATTCTTAAGGGTTCATCAGATCTGTTTTGTTTGCCTTGGCCTCTTTCTGCAAGGAAATCAAAAAGAGCGTCAAGACCCCCACGCAGATGGCTGAATCAGCCAGGTTGAAGGCGGGAAAGCCCAGCTCGCCACCACCATGTCGGTAGGTAAAAAAATAAATAAAATCGACCACGTGACCATGCTGAAATCGATCAAGCAGGTTACCCACGATGCCACCAAACATGAGCCCTAGGGCAAACTGGCCTCGCAGGCGATGGGCATCAAACTGTCGACTGACCCCATGGAGCAGGATCAGGGCAATGAGGGCCACACCGGCCAGGAGGTAGTTATTGCCTCGGAACAGGCTCCAGGCAGCGCCGGTATTGCCCCAGTAGACAAGCCTGAAAAAGCCTTCCACCCATTCACGCTGCTCCCCGAGTTCAAGATGGGTGACCACCAACCATTTGGTCCATTGGTCCAGGAGCAGGATCACCAGCCCCAGTGCCCAGGCTTTCAGGAGGAAAACTTTCATGCGCGAGGAGATTGAGTAGATTTTGGTTTGAGCTCCTGGAGCAAGGCCTTACGGATGGTTTCCTGTTCGGCGGCCTCGGTGATTTTGGATCCCTGGGCATTCTTAAGGTAAAAAGTATCCACTGCCGCTCCCTTTTCAGTGAGGATTTTGGCGTAGGAAAGATCCAGTTCAAGCCGATTAAGGACTTTGGATATCCGATAGAGCAACCCGACTCGATCTTCGGTTTCCACCTCCAAAACGGTGCGCGAGGGCAGGCGCTGATTATCAAAGCGAACGCGGTCGGCAAAGGGCTCAGGTTCAATCATCTGATAGAGAGGTGGGGTCTGGATTTGTTTTTCGACCAGAGCGTCCAGGTCGGCCGCCTCACCCAACACCTTCTTGATGATTGTGCTGAACTTATCCCGCTTGAATTTACGCACCAGTTCGCCACTGCCCGCATCAACCACCTCAAAGCTGTCGAGCACAATGCCATCGGATCTGGAAAAGATACGGGCACTGAGGATATTCAGGCCGGCTGCTGCCAGAGCACCGGTGAATTTGCAGAAGATAGCGGGGCGATCCCAAGTGACCAGATCGACCATGCTGAATCCACGATCCCTATCGTGTCGCCAGTGCACAATGGGTTCCAGGGCGCGGTCCTGCTTACTGATCTGGCGCCACATGAAACGATGTGTGAGGTGAACATCCTCCACCATGTGCTCGAGCAACCGGTTGCGAAAATATCGGTCGGGCATGTGGTTCAAGTGAGCCTGGATTTCATCATCAGGGATGCTCTGACGCACTCGCTGACGGAGGCTGAGGGAGAATTCTCGCTTGGCTTGCTCCAGGGCGACACGAGGCTCGGTCTGGCCATTGAGCCATTGACGGGTGCGATCATAGAGCGTCCAGAGCAGAGAATCCTTAAACCCTGTCCACAGATCACGGCTGGTTCCCATGGAATCACAGAAAGTAAGTAGGGTGAGCATGTCGAGGGTTTCCACATTCCCCACCAGCCTGGCGAAGGCCTGAATTTCTTCGTCACTTTCCAGGTCGCGACGCTGAGAAATCTCAGCCATGGTCAAATGATGCTCCACGGCAAAGGCAAGGAGCTTTTGGTGCGCCTGCGGAAGACCAAGTCGCTGCCCAACTCTCAGGGCTAGATCCAGACCAATATCAGAATGCGAGCGATTCTTTTTCTTATTGGATTTGCCTGCATCATGCAGCAACAAGGCCAGATAAAGCAGGTGTGGGTGATCCAGGTCCTGGAAAAGGTTACTGTAGCCACGATGAAAATCTCCTTCCTCCTCCCACACTCGGTCCAGATGCTCAAGGCACTGAAGGGTGTGCTCATCAGTGGTGTACATGTGGAAGAACTCATGCTGGACCATGCCGGTGAGGCGCCCAAATTCTGGAAGGAATTTCCCAAGCACCCCCACCTCGTGCATCATGCGCAAGATGTTGCCCACGTTGCCACGCTCACCCAGAATCTCCATGAACGTGGAGATGGCATGCTCATCGCTTTGGAAGGATTTCTTCAGGATGTGCAGACCATGCCGCATCATTTGCGCTGTACCGGGATGAACCTTCAACCCGCGTTGCTGGGCATGCAGAAAAATACGGATCATGCGTCGAGGCTGGTCCCTGAAAATTCTCCAGGAACTTGCCTTGATCCAAGCTTCGTCAAAGAGAAATCCATCCACGGGCTTGATTTCGTCCTGGACTTTGGCTGGCAAGAAATGCCGCCAGAAGGGTACGCGCGCAGGGGTCGGGTCCAAGGCCAGGCTTTCCTCCAGCTGCCGGGTCAGGAGGAATATCTGACGCATATGAAAGTAAACCATCTGCATGAACGCCTCAATGCGCTTGCTCGGAGAGGTCTCCTTGAAACCTAGCCCATAGGCAATCTGTGGCTGAATGCTCTTGTAGAGTTTGTCCTCAGCACGATTCTTGCGATAGTGCATTTCATTGCGCACTTTCTGAAGAAAGTCATAGGCATCACTCAGATGCCGGTGCTCAGCACGGTTGATGTGCCCAGCCTTCAGGAGATCATCTAGGGTAAGAACCCGATACTTGAAAAAGGCCATCCAGATAAGGTTCTGGTAATCACGCAGTCCGCCACAACCGTTCTTGATTTCTGGCTCCTGCATGAAGGGCGTGTTGCCATAGCGTTTGCGTCGAACCTGCTGATCCACCAATCGGGCAGAGAGAAATTTGTTTTCATGTCCCTCAACACATTTCTTGAGGATGGTTTCGCGCAGGCGAAGCAGCATAGGCCCATTACCAGCCAAGAGCCGGATCTCGATGAGTGAGGTCATGGTCTTGACATCCTGCTTGGCAAAGTGAATGCAATCTTCGATGTTTCGAGTCACGTAGCCGAGCTTGAGCTTGAGATCCAGCAGTGCGGTGTGAAAGCTCGAACAAAACTCCTCTAGCCAAGGTTCGGCCCCCACTTTTTTAAATCCTTTCTCGGTGAGAATCATCACATCCACATCACTCTGTGGATTGAGTTCATGGCGCCCGTAGCCACCGAAGGCTACCACGGCAAGCTTGGCATCAGCAGGGATGGCTTCAGCATGGAGGGCACTCAGGTCGGCAAAGAGATGCTCGATGATCTGATCCATCATGTAGGAGCGCGCATGCACGATGGCAATGCCTGCATGACCGGTTCGGTGCTCGGTGCGCAAACGCAGGGTCACTGCCTTGAGGAAGGCGCGATACGGACCGATATCCAGGGCTCCTGACTTGAGGCAGCGCCGGCGACCCAGCCGTTCCTGGGCTAGCTGCCGAATATGCTGGTGCAGCGCTTCCATGGTCCCGGTAGGGTAAAGTGCCTCATCGGTAATCATGATAGTGGTGTGCAGGACTTGACTGCTTGGTTCAATCCGTAGATGCGGCAGGCATTCGCTCCCATGATGGCCTCTTGTTCGTCAGAAGAAAGCGTGGCTATGGCCTGGGTGACCTGCGCGTGGACACGCTGGTAATCAGCAGCCAGTAAGCAGACCGGCCAATCCGATCCATAAAGCAGCCGCTTGGGCCCAAAACAATCGATGACCGTATTCAGGTAGGGATGAAGGTCCTCAGGCGACCAATCGCCCCAGCGGGCTTCAGTCACCATGCCAGAGAGCTTACAGCTCACATTGGGGCATGCCGCCATTTGCAGCATCTGAGTCTTCCAGGGTTCCATGATTTGATCGGCAATCAGTGGTTTGGCCAGATGATCGATGACAAAGCTTTGCTCTGGGAACCGCTTGACCAGTTCCAGGGCTGCTGGCAGCTGTCGGGGAAAAACCAACAGATCGTAGACCAATCCAAAATCCTTCAGCAGGCCAATGCCACGCTGAAATTTGGGCTGCAACATGAACGCATCATCAGGTTCATCTTGAAGCACATGACGCACGCCCACCCACTTGGAATGAGGTGCCAGGGATTCGAGCTGAGAGGCTACCTGCTTGGAACGGAGATCGACCCAACCCACAACCCCTAGTATCTGAGGGTGATGATCGGCCAGCTCGAGTAGCCAGCGAGATTCTTCCAGCGATTGCCTGGCCTGCACCGCCACCGAGCCATGCAAGCCTGCAGCCGAGAGTTCGGGCAGCAGGTCAGGTGGGAGGAAATGCCTTCGGAGCTTGGCCAGAGGTTCTCCCATCCAGGGATACTGATCAGGGGCATACTCCCAGAAGTGCTGATGGGCATCGACTCGCATTACCCATCGAGTATGGGAAAAGCCGCAATGGGCTGTCAAAGGATTCAGCCTTCGATCTGCTTGATGGCCTCATCGGCCTGCTCTCGCACAAAGCGGTAACGATCCCGACGCACCTTGCGCAACTCAGGAAGCGCCTGCTCGGCAGCCGAACCCAATTGACCCAGGGAGCGGCACCCAAAGGCTCGCACCCCGGGGTCCTCATGGTTGAGCGCCTCCAGATACTGGGCGAGGTAAGCGACTTGAGAGGGGATCACGCGTAAGGCTCCCAGAGACAGCTCCCGATCCTCGGAGTTACCAAGGAGCCCAATGAGGGCGGGAATGGCCTCACCAGCTTGCTCTTTGAGCGGGATAAGAGCCTTCATCGCTGCCTGCCGGATGTCACCGGAGGGATCTTCCAGAGCCTCAAGCATGATGGGAAGGCCACGCTTGGGGTCGGGGTCCAGCACCAGGATCCCTTCGATGGCAGCAAGGCGGATAACAGGATCCTCGTGAGCCAGAGACTCAGAAAAGAGTGGTAAGGCCTTGCTAGCCGAAGGCCCCATCCGCCCCAGGGTTTCAAGGGCCTGCTTGAGTGTCGGAGCATCCCCAAGCCTACCCAACCAGGCGATCTGATCCAGTGCCAAGGGGGAGGTCTCACCTATGACAGTCAACACACGCATGGAGGCAAGCCTGACTGAAGCATCGATATCAGCTAGCAGCATGGCTACCTCAGGTTCGAATTTTCGGGCGGATTCACCGGCATGCACCATGGTATGGAGGACCTGCGAACGGAGTGAGGGATCTTCCGAGCGCAGCAGCTGCCCCAATGCGTCAAGGTGGGCGGGCACCGCCTCAGGACGGAGGGAGAGTGCCTTGAGCGAGGCTAGCAAGACCGCAGGTGATGCCGAGGCAAGGAGTGGTTTAATGAGTTGATCGAATTGTTCCAGCTTGATTTCCAAGGCAGCCAAGGCCTGAATCGAAGCCGCCTGGAGATCGGGCTTCTTGGTTTCCAGGGCCCGAATAAGCGCCGGCTGAGCGGATCGAGCATTCCTACCCATGCCTCCCAAAGCGTGGATCAATTTGACCTGCATGAGCTCGGTTTGCTCGGGGAGAAGTTCAAGTATCGGCTGGACAGCGAGCAGGCCGTATTCGGTGAGCATGGTCTGGAAGATTTCCAGGTGAGCCTCTTTGTCTGTGAGCTGCATGGCCTCAATGACCATGGGGATGCCAGCTGGGCCAACCTGCAAAAAGGCACGCCGGTAGGGATCCAAGCGTTCTGGGCTATCAAGCCAGCGCTGCATGGAGTGCATCAATAGCGGCAGGGCCGGTGCCGCATCCACACCCAGGTAGCCCAGCAACTCCACGGCTCGATCGCTGGTGGGGGGCTGAGCATGCTCAGCCTGATGCAGCAAGGCAGAGACAGCCTGATCAGGAGGCAAAGCCAGCATGACGTTGGCGACGGCCTGCTGCAATGCTTCCTCTTGCGAATCAAAGTGGGGCAGGGTCACAGCAAGGATGTCTTGAGGCGAGGCCTGGACGGGGAGCAAGGATTCCAGTGCGGCTACCAGAACCAATGGGTCGGTAGCCCTTTGAGCCAACTCAATCAGCTCCTGTGAAGCGCTTTGAGCTCGGTCTGCCAGACGCGCCAGCGCACGGCAAGAGGCGGCCATGACTCGGGAGGTTTCGTGCTGCAAGCCCTGCTTCAAGGGCTCAAGCGAATGATCCGGTAGCAGGCTGAGTGATTCGATGGCAACCTCCCGCACTTCTTCTTCCTCGTCACCCAGTAGCCCCATCAGGACAGGCACCGATCGCGCTCCGCTGGTGGGAATCCCACCAAGAGCCTTGGCAGCTCCCGCTCTTCGACTGGCACGTTCTTCAGAGCAGGATGCCAGCAGGAGATCGACCACTTCATCTCCCATTTGACTCAAGGCATGGGCACTACGATACCATCGCACATTGACCCCTCGGCGGTTGCTGTTGCCCAGAGCCTGAAGTAGCTTCGGGGCAGCCTCAGCAGCTTGAGGTCCCATGATGGCAAGGGTGGAAACGGTGTGGAACCAGACCTGATCCTCGCGATCCTCCAAGGCCTTGATCAAGGCAGGTAGGGCAAGCCGAAGATCCATGCCCTCCACAGCCAGTTGATAGAGCTTCAGGGCGGCATCCCTTCGGGTTCTGGTCTCATCCGAGCTGAGCTGCTCCAATGCCTCACTCAACTGAGATGAATCCTCTACCTCTGAGGATTTGGGTGCCTCCTGGGCAGCCAGGTGCGATTGAGGCTGGGCGAAGAGGCCCAGAAAGAAAATCATGGCAAAACCAAGCCATGTAGGCCGTACATTCAAACCCGATGGGCGGCAACTCAGGAAGGGAACACCATGTCGCCACACACAGTTCAGGGTCGTCACCAACATGAGTTTAAAGAATGCCTCGAACCGGTTAAGCTGAGTCCAACCAGCTGCGGCGCTTGGGGTGATTTCAGCGGTTCGGGATGCCTAGACTTTGAGGCCACGAAGCAGGCCGGTGCTATCGCCAAAGCGCTCTGCGGGGACACCCATCTCGTGAATCATTGAAAGGAGCAGGTTAGCCATCGGTGTCTCAAAGGCGTAGCTGACATGACGCCCGGTGGAGATCCGGCCGCCACCCTTGCCTGCCACAAAAACGGGCAGGTTTTCGTTGTTATGACGATTCCCATCGCTGATGCCAGCACCGTAAACAACCATACTGTGATCGAGCAGGGTACCATCCCCTTCTGGAATGGATTTCATCTTCTGCAGGATGTAGGCGGCCTGCTGCACGTGGAAGGTGTTGATTTCGCTGATCTTGGCCTGTTTGGCTGGATCATTCTGATGATGAGAGAGTGAATGATGCCCCTCGTTGACACCAATGTGGCGGTAGCTTCGGTTGCTGCCTTCGTTAGCCAGCATGAAGGTAGCCACTCGGGTGACATCCGTCTGGAAGGCCATCACCATCAGGTCACCCAACAGGCGAATATGTTCCTCGTATGAAGAAGGGATGCCTTCGGGGGTCTCAAAAGTTCCAGGCTGAATTGGTTGAGCAGCCTGCTGCTGTTCGGCCCGCTCGATGCGCTGTTCGATTTCACGCACTGCGGTGAGATACTCATCCAATTTCTGTTTGTCCTTGTAAGCCACCTGACGCTCAAGGCGGTGTGCGTCTTCGAGCACGAAGTCGAGGATACTCTGCTGGTGGCGTCGACGCCGAATCTGGCTCTCGGTCTGTTCCTGACTGATTTGATTGCCGAACAGACGCTCAAACACCAGCCTCGGGTTGACCTCTTTGGTCATCGGGGTGGCGGCATCCCGCCAGGAAATATTGTTGGAGTAGGCACAGCTGTAGCCTGAATCGCATTTACCTGACTGACGCCCGGTTTCAGCGCCAATCTCAAGCGAAGCAAAGCGGGTGCGGTGCCCGATGGCTTCAGCAATGATTTGATCAGCAGAAACCCCAGCTCGGATCTCGGAGCCTTCACTCTTGAGGGGTTGCACGCCGGTCAGGAAAACCCCGGCAGAGCGGGCGTGATCCCCTGCTCCATCCCCGTTGGCACGCCCCTTGTCATGGGTGAGCCCACTGAGCACCAGCAAGTCCTGCTTGAGGGGCTCGAGGGAAGAGAGGATTTTGGGTAGTTCGAAATAACTCCCTTCGCGCGCAGGTGTCCAGTCTGGCATGTGCATGCCATTTGGCACAAACATGTAGGCTACCCTCAAGGGGGGTTCAGCCAAGGCACTGGAGGCAGCCACCCCTTTGAGGGGTAAGGCAGATTCAAGGGTGGGGAGGGCTAGCGCTGTCCCAAGCCCACGCAGGAAGGTTCTTCGACTCCATTGAGGTTGTGCTTTCATAGACTTTCTCCTTGCAGCTGACGTTGTTGAAAACTCTCACTCAGGACGATGGCTTCGACTAGGGTCTGGAAGGCAAGGTTGTTGTCCCTCAAAGCCTGGTGAATATCGTCGATGGTGCACTTGTCATAGTATTCGAGTCCACGACCCAATGCAAACGTTAACATTTTCTCAATCACACAGCGCACAAAGGTATCACGGGTCTTGAGTTGCCGCACCAGTTCACCCGCCCCATCAAACTGAGTCCCATCAGGCAGCACACCGGATGCATCGATGGTGAAACTCCCATCCATTTCACGCCACTGCCCCACGGCATTAAAGTGCTCGAAAGCAAAACCGATGGGATCCATTTTCTCATGGCAGGTGGCGCACTCGGGTTTAAGACGATGTTGCTCCATGCGCTCGCGCAGTGAACCACGGAGAGCACCCTCCTGCTCGCTCTCCAATTCGGGAACATTGGGTGGCGGAGGTGGGGGTGGGCTCCCGAGGATCTGTTCCAGAATCCACTTGCCACGCAGCACGGGTGAGGTGCGGGTCGGGTTGGAGGTCAGGGTCAGCACGCTGCCTTGAGTCAGGATCCCTCCCCTGCGACTGGAAGCATCCAAACTGACTCGCTCAAAGCCCTCTCCTTCCAGGCCCTCGATACCGTAATGAGCCGCCAGCGGACCATTGAGGAAGGTGAAATCTGCCTCCAGGAAATCAGTCAGAGGCCGATCCTCACGCATGATGGTGGTGAAAAAAAGCTCCGTTTCCCGTTTCATGGCAGCACGCAAGGTATCAGTAAACTGTGGGAAAAGATTGGGGTCAGGAGTCACCGATTCGAAGTCTCTGAATTGGAGCCACTGACCCGCAAAATTCTCGGTCAGGGCCTCAGCGCGCTCATCCATCAGCATGCGCCGCACTTCTGCTGCAAGCACCTCTGACTCCTTGAGCTTGTCGGCTTTGGCCAATTCAAAGAGTCGCTCATCAGGCATGCTGCTCCAGATAAAGTAGGAAAGGCGAGAGGCCAGTTCGTAACTGTTGAGGGGCCGGGTGCCCTCTCCTTCGGTGAGGATGGGATCCAGCTCCCAGCGATACAGGAAGAAGGGAGAGCTCAGAACGGCCTGGGCAGCGACCTGAATCGCAGACTCGTAGGCACTGCCCTCCTTGAGGATGCTCTGAACCAAGGTAGTGAGGCGATCGAGCTCCTGATCTTTAACCGGGCGCCGCCAGGCCCGGCTTGCAAAAGCTTTGAGAACACCCTTGGCATGTTCCAGCTCCTGTCCCGCCTCGGGGGTATCAGGGATGATACGCGTGTGAGTTGTCGGCAAGGGAGGACGGGGCTGCCCCAAAGGGCCTTCCAATTCCAGGTAATCCACAAAAAGGTTGCGGTCGCCATTGAGTTCAGCAACCGGATGATCCTGGACATTATAATTATTCAGGTAAGCCAGTTGGAATCGGTGTTCACCGGCAGGGAGGGATAAAGTCAAAGAATCAACCTGTGGGGCATCCTGATGGGCTCTGACATCGATGATCTGGCTCTGTTGCTCGCCCACGCGAACCTCGAGGCGAGCTGGATCTGGGCCGGCTTGCTGGCCATAGGCCCGGATCCGGATTGCGTAATCACCCGCCTGAGGTGCACTTAGAACCCCGGAAGCACTGCCTTCACGATAAAAGCCCATCACCGGACCCTCCGCTCGAATGATGTCTTCCTCAGTGGTGGCCAATGCTTCGGCCTGATAGCGGGTCAGAGGTGGCCATTCGGGCAGTTCCGCTAAGATAGCGTTGGTCACCACCGACTCGGCTGCACTGAGGTATTTTTCCAGTAGCAGCGGCGATAGCGAGAGGACATCGCCGATGTTGTCAAAGCCATAGCCCACCTCATCAAGGGGGAAATCAGCGGCCGGGGTAAAGGTCACTCCCATCAGATCGCGGATGGTTCGATCGTATTCAGATCGGTTCAGACGACGTACTGTCACACGACCAGGGTTGGCCATCTGGCTACAGTCCAAGCGATCCATCTCCTCTTCAAGCAAGGCAAGGAAAGCCGATCGTTCTTCCATTTCAGGCTGCCGGCTCTTGGCTGGAGGCATTTCCTTGTCGAGGGTGAGGAGGCGAACCTTTTCCCACAAATTGCGATCCTTGAATACTTCGGTGTCCAGCGGTAGCGCCTCAAAATTCACTTCCGCCTTTTGCTTTTCAGCCCCGTGACAGTCAAAACAGTAGGCTTCAAGGTAGGGCCTGAGGTGGGCGGCGTAAGCCGGCAAGGCTTGGCTCGAAGCTTCTTGGCAAAGCGCATGGTTTGACAACAAGATACCAAGGCAAAGCACCCAGCAAAATCGCCCGATCACCGCTAGGCGGCCCGGCCACAGGCAAGCGGTAGGTCGTTGGGGCAAGGACAATGGGTCGGGCATATGCACAGCTCTATCATAGCCGATCACGCCTCCTTGGCAAGCAGCTGAGGACCCTCGATCTGTGGAGAAAAACCAAAAAGGTCTGATATTTCGAGGTGGACAATCCAAAAACCTCTCTGTTTGCTGCATGCATATGGTTAGGACAAGATTGCTGATGATTTGCTGCCTCGTGCTTGGTTGGCACGGATGGACTCATGCGGGACCGCTTAGGCCGCTGGGCATTCATGAACTCACCGAGGCTTCTGATCTGGTATTACGAGGGAAAGTCACGGCCAAAAAAGTGGCACGCGATGAGGCGGGACGGATTTTCACCACGGTCTGCCTGGAGGTGATGGAAGTATGGAAAGGGCAACTTGAGGAGAGCACCTTTGAGCTTGTCCAAAGTGGCGGCATCCTGGGCAATCAGAGGGCAGAAACCCCCTTTCAGGCTTCCTTCCGCCTCAATCAGGAAGCGGTGGTATTCTGCCGTCTCAACCCTGATGGCAAGGGGGTCACGATTGGCCTGACTCAAGGAAAATTCGATGTGTTCGAGGTAGGCAAGAACCAACCTTCGCATGTTCGCAACCTCTTCCTCGGGGGCCCACCTCCGACCCATCCCACCTTCGCAAGTCGCGTTCGGATGCCTCAGCAATTGCCCATGACGCTCGAAGAGCTCAAGCAAACAGTCAGGGAGGAAACCCGATGAGGCAGGATCACTTCAAACAGCGCCGCTGGCTGGGGTGGAGCGCGTGTGGGCTTTTGGCTGCCATGCCGCTCTGGGCCTTTGTCAGCAATTACAACGAACGGGGTCAGCACCAATATTGGTTCAAGCCGGGAAGCAGCGGCTTTGTCAGCCCCAATGTGATGCAATACACCAGCCGCACCATCAAATACTACTTGGATCCCAATGGTTTCTCTGAAGCAGGTAAGCAGCGTGAATTAGACGCGATCCGTACGGCCTTTGATCAGTGGCAGCAAATCCCCGATAGCAGGCTGCACTTCGAGGAGGCTGGCTTTGTTTCTGGAAAACCGGAAGTGAACCTGTTTGACAACACCAACACCATCTTCTGGGAAAAGGAGTCCTTTCTGGTCAATGGAGGACTGGATGATATCCGGGGTTCGCTGGGGCTGACCTTCAGGGCTTTCTTTGATGACTTCAACCTGGTCGAGGCGGACATCGTGTTCAACGGACTGGAGCGCCAGTGGACCACGGATTATGTGTCTCCGGCCTTCAACGCCATTTTCGTCGAGGCTGTGGCCCTGCATGAAATCGGCCACCTGATCGGGATGGAGCATGCCACCATTGGGTCCTCCACCATGATGTGGCAGGCTCGCCCTGGGCTAAACAGCCAGCTTGATCTCAGCGCCGATGACATCGCCTTCGTGCAAACCTACTACCCAGCTGATGGGCTCAGCGATAAGCTCGGAACCCTGCAGGGACAGGTTGAGCTTGGGGGTGAAGGTGTCCTGGGAGCGGTGGTGCTGCTGGAGGATACCCAGGGTAATCTGATTCGAGGAACTATCAGTCATCCAGTCAATCAGCAGTGGCAACAGGGTTTTTATCAAATGACGGCGGTGCCGCCTGGAGACTACCTGGTCAGGGTTTGCCCCCTGGATCATCACCTGGCTTCGCAATTCCTCATCAATGGTCCGGTCATTGATTACTTCAGATTCCCCGAACCCACGACCGATTTTCAGCCCAGCGAGCCAGTTGCCATCTCGATTCAGGCTCGAAAAACCACCGAGCAACGGCTCAGCCTCCAGCCAGGCAGCGCCGCGTTCCGGATCCTCGGCATCCAGCCCCGAGTCCGCGACTTGTCACTTTTAACCCTGGAACGTTCGACAGCCCAGATCACTCAGGGGGACCAGGATATCTGGGTGGGCTTCTACGGCGAAAACCTGCCATCGGAGGGTGATGGGGTGGTCGTAGGCATTCGAGGTAGCGGCATCGAAACCAAGATCAAACAATACCGGGAGAGCCTGTTTGGCGACCTGGATGCTTGGCTGATTCAGCTGAGCGTCGAGACAGACGCCTTACCAGGGCCCCGCTCCTTTTTCATCCAGGATCAGGATGGTATCGCCTATGCCAACGGATTCCTCCATGTGGAACCCCGCTCACCGGACACCAATCAGGATGGCCTCAATGATACCTTCCAACGATCCCATTTCGCCCACTGGACGGGTGAGCAAGCCGCCCCATCTCAAGACCCAGATGGCGATCGCTACACCAACCTGGAAGAATACCAGGCTGGCTCAGTGCCCACCCAGGCATCGTCCACGCCCATCAGCGTGCTGCCACCCTTTTCCCTGCTGGAGGTCGAGGTGTCCCAGGATGGGGCATCCATCCTTTTCGAAAGCCAGCCAGGTCAGCGTTACCAACTTCATGGGCGCCATGACGCGGCCGAAGGCCCATGGACGGTTCGTGGTGAACCGGTGACAGCTGAAGGACCGACCACTCAAATCCTCGATCCTTCGACAACGGAGTTGAATACTTTCTACCGTGTCGAGGTGCTTTCACGCTGAGCAGGCGCCAACACAGGCAAGGGAGGCGGCCGCCGCAACTGAGGAATGGGTGGCTGCTTACGCTGCCTGACCGGAGGCAGGGGGGGAATCCTAGTGGCCACCTGCCTCACCGCATCCATGGCATCACCGGAAAGATCTTTCCATTGCAGGGCAGTCTGGCGAAAGCGGACCTGCTCCTGCGCGTTCATTTGCTTGAGGGCATCGAGGGCTTCCAGGCAGCGACGCCTGAGCTCGGGAGAGAGATGATCCATACCAACCAAGCGTTCCTGAAGGCTCATGCGCTGCGGGATAGGAATCCTGGCGAGCACCTGGCGTTGCTGCTGGGCCTCTAGGCCAATGAAAGACTGGTAGGTCTGAAAGAGCGAACGCTGGCGTGGCTGATCCAGGGACTGCCACCCTTGGGTTGCCACAGGCTGACCTTGAGCCAGGGCCTGCTGCTGTTCGGCTGGCTTGAGGGCGGCAAAGCGAGCAAAATACTGCAAAGCGGGCAGATGCAACAGGATATCACGCTGAAGGTCTTCGGGCATAGCCTGCCATGCCTGGAGCCGATCTTGAATCAAGGGGCGATCTTCGATTGGGATCTGCTCCACTAGGCGCGCTTTGAGCGGATCAGGCGCTCGCATCACCAACATGAGGTACCAATGCCATTGGGCTTCCTGCAGGCGTCGCTGCTGCTCGCCCGCATCCATGGCCTGGTATTGATTAATTTTTCGTTCCCAGAATGATCGCTTCGAAGCCGCATGCTGCTGGAGTAGACGCTCGCGCTCCGATGGCTCAGCCTTCAAAAGTCGCCTTAAATGCGTCACAGGGGACTGATCAGGAGAAGGGATGGATCCATCGGCACTGCCAGAGAGAGCCACCCTCAAAGGTGCCAGAGCTGGCCGAGACTGGGCAAGAAGACCCAACGCCAGGTAGAAGCCAAGAGCTAAGGCGATAAGCGAGCGTGGCTGAAACTGATTGGTTCGCATGGCTGCCATCCTCCTCAATCCATGGCCAGGATGAGTTCCCAGTCCACGTCAACCGATGCCTGAGCCATGCCTGAAATAGCCTGAAAGTCCTTGAGTTCCTCAATGGACGGCAAGCTTTCCAGATCATCTAGTTGGCTCATTGAGATCGCAAGCCGATCAGGTGGCTCACTCCAATGCCAGGCCAACCATCCCAGGGTCAAACCGGCTGCCATGCCCGAAACTCGCAACATCGGGTGCCGCCATAGCTGATGGAATCCTCGGCTCCAGGCCCTAAGCGCAGGGCTCACAGGCTGCGAGGAATCAACTTGAGCAGGCAAAGGCAGGAAGGCTTCATCCACCGCTTCCAGAACGCTTTGGGTGAAGCCCTCGGGAAGAGGACCATCAGCCAGATCCTTGACTCCTCTCAAGAGGGCTTCATCCAGCTTCCAGTCCTTGGCATGATCGGGGTGATCTGCCAGAAAGGCCTTGAATTCTTTGAGTTCGGCATCACTGAGGGAGCCTTGCCAATGCAAGTCAACCCAGTCTTGATAACGACGCTTTTTCATAACAACAGAGATAGAAACCCTAATCGGTTGGAAAAGTTGCACTGACCGCATCGTTTCATGATGAAAAAAGCGTTCAGCCCCTGGAATCAGGCATCTTCCCAATCCCCGGTCAGGAGGTAGTTTTGGGCGCGCTTCTTGATGGTTTCCCGGCCTCTGAAAATGAGGGATTTGACAGCAGAGAGAGAACAGCCCATGACCTTGGCCATTTCCTCGTAACTGATATCCCCTTCGCGGCAAAGCAGGACGGCAATGCGTTGATTCTCGGGCAGTTGATCGATGGCCTCTTCAAGGCATTGAAGGAATTCCTGATGTGCCAGTTCCTGGTTGGCTGGCCGAGCACGGTGGTCAGGGGGATCCAAACGTTGGGCTGGCCCCTCCCCATCCGTGGTCTCATCCAGTGAGTCGGTCCATGGCTTGCGAGAACGGCGTCGAATTTCGTTGAGGGTCAGGTTTCGGGCAATGGTGAAGATCCAGGTGGAAAATTTGGCGGTAGGTCGGTAGCGATCAGAAGCTCGGTAGACCTGAATGAATACTTTCTGGGTGATATCCTCGGCTTCGTCGCGATCACGCAGCATGCGATAGACAAGGTTAAAAATGGGTCGTTTGTATTGATCAACCAGACCCTCAAAAGCCTGCAGATCTCCCTGTTGAACCCGCATCATCCGATCGGCATCGGCATCCACTTTCTCCGGCTCATTCATGATCGGCCCCAACCAAGCGACCCCAGTCAAGCGCTTTGAGTCGGAGATCCGCGAGGATTCCCAGCGCTGCACACTCAAATCGCCTAGGATCAAACCCGTTGGTCATTTACCTGAAATCCCTCCAAAGCCACCGCATGGTCTGCGGAAAAATCCTTCCAGCGTGGCGAGTATTGTGCTGCCCCACCCCCCAGACCATTCGATAATCATAGTTCATGTAACGCAAGGCTGCCTCCATCTGCTTGTTGGCAAGAGGCCAATTACCGTGGGCATTGTCCAAATCATTGACGCCTTCCTGCAGGAACACCCTCAAGGGTTTTGCCTCGGTTTTACGAATCAGGGACGGATACTCATACCCCCCTCGAATGTTCACAAAACTGCCTATGTGACTGACCACCTTCCCAAACAGATCAGGCCGTTCCCAGGCTGCGGTGAACGCACAGATTCCCCCTGAGCTATTGCCACAAATCGCTCTCATGGCTGGATCCGAGCTGAGAACGTAATGCCGACTCACCTCAGCCAGGATTTCCTGATCCAGAAACCGGACATAGTCCGCATTAGGGGTGTCATACTCCACGCTGCGATGATTCATCGCTCGTTGGCCTGCTTGCGGCATGCCCAGGTTGCCCGGATTGATGAACACCCCTAGGGTCACCGGCATAAGACCTTGATCAATCAGGTTATCAAACACGGCGGGAACATGAAAGTTTCCCTTCGGATTGAGAAAACCTTGTCCATCCTGAAAAACCATGAGGGCGGCGGGACGATCTGGATCATACTGGGCAGGGACATAAACCCAGTACTTTCTCCAAGTGCCTGGATAGACTGAGCTTTGATCCCAGACATACTCAGTGATGGCCCCACGTGGGACACCTACCTGGTAAGTCGATTCAATCGGCATCGAGGCATTGGGCTCAGCCGTGTAGCCCTGCATCCAGCAGGACAAACCAAGCAAGGCAGCCCAAAGGAATCGTGTGCCATAGATCATGGGCTGATTGTCCCCACCCCGACGGGGTTGTCAATGCCTCAGCCTGTGAGAAACGAGGGCCTTGGGCTGCTGCATGCCGTTGATTCGGCTGAACGCAAAGGGTCCGTCAGCAGGAATGCATCCACCCTTGTCAGCATGGAAGCAAAAAGGACCCACCCTTGAGGGTAGGTCCTTGATCCGAAATTGCGGGGCACTTAAGGGGAAATGAATCCCACATTGTCATGCCACTTAGCGACCCTTGTCGGTCAGAGCACCCAGGAAGGCGACGATGGCCTCGGTCTGTTCGGTTGAGAGTTCCATTCCCAATTGCATGTAGGCCATCTTACGGACGGCAAAATTCAGCGTGCTCACCCCTCCATCATGGAAGTAGGGCCCGGTGATGGCCACATTGCGAAGGGTTGGCACCTTGAATTTGTATTTGTCGTCTTCGTCCTTCGTCACCGCTTCACGACCCAGATCGCTAAAGTTTTCATAGGGGTGGACCAGACCAACCTTCTGATACATTCCCCCTCCAAGCAGAGGACCGGTGTGGCAGGTGGTGCACCCAATGCCAGTAAAAGTTTCCAAACCTTTGAGCTCCAGGTCACTGAGGGCCTCATCATCACCACGTTGGAAGTCGTCAAAACGATCTTTGGTGATCAGGGTGCGCTCGAAGGCAGCGATCGCCTCGGCCATGTTGTCATAGGTCAGGGCGGTTTCTGCATCGGGAAAAGCCTTCACAAACAACTCACGGTAGGTGTCATCCATGCGGAGTCGGTCCAGGACCGCCTCCTCGCTGGGCATGGCCATTTCGCCCGGGTTCAGTACAGGGCCCTTGGCTTGGGCCTGGAGATCAGCAGCCCGTCCGTCCCAGAACTGCGCGAGTTGGAATCCAGCATTCAGCACCGTCGGGGCATTTCGATCACCTACACCCCCAAAGGCACCCGTCGAGCCTGGGGCGTTGTCTACCCCTCCTAAGCCCTGGTCCACCCGATGGCACGAATTGCAAGACTGGGTGTTGTTCTTGGAAAGCAGTGTGTCAAAATAAAGCTTTTCTCCCAGGTGGCGACGATAATCGTTGTCGTTTTCCGAGCCTGGCATGGCATCGGGGAGCACACCAAAAAAGGTCGTGGCCAGCTCGCGGAGCTCGGCTTTTTTAGCCTTGTTGTAGTTGGCTCCATCCTCTGCCTGCAACAGGTTCGCTCCCAGAGCAGCAACCAGCAGACTTGAACCAATGGTTTTTGAGAATCGTGTCATTGGAATCAAATATAGTGTAAGACAATTAAGACTCAAGGGTTTGAGACAGGAAAAAATAAAAAAAATCCCGCAGGATAAACCTGCGGGATTTGTGTCATTCAGGAGGCCTGAATTAGAAGCTGTAAATAGCGTTCAGCGTAAAGGTGAGGATATCGTCGTCACCGTTGTAGATGCCGTCGCCATCACCAACCTGGTTGTCCCAGCGCACTTCAGCACGGGTCAGGACGTTTTCCCAGAGGTCATACTGAACGGTAGCTGTGAGAGACAGCATTTCGTCGTCAGCAGCATTGCCTGCGCTGTCAACTGCGTTGATCAGCACACCGTGGTCACCATCGAGGTATTCGATACGACCGTGGAGTGACATTTTGTCGGTGGCTTGGTAGGAAGCGTAACCAGCGTAGACGTTGGCATCGAGACCACCTGCTACGTCCTGAACGTTATCCCAGGCAGCGCCCAGGGCGAGGCCTTCGATAGGAGTAGGGATGGTGGAACCCACGTAGAGGTTCTGCTGTTCGTTACCGCCACCGCCGAATTCCATGAAACCGACGTATAGGGTTGAGCCAGCCAGAGCACCCAGGCTGTCTGGAGCTTCAATGGCCACGGAACCCATGTAGGCAATGTCGCCAGAGTCAGCAGCACGGTCAGTGATGATGTTGCTACCGGTGTTGGCCACACCAAACTGCACACCGATCAAATCGTTGATCTGGTAGCCACCCAACACACCAGTGTGATTGAATGGTTGCAGGTTGTAAGCCATGTTGCGGCTGTAGTTAGGATTGTCGCGGTTGGAGAAACCTTCGTAGCCAATGATGGCATCGAAGACACCCAGCTTGAGGTCAAGTCCGTTACCAACAGGAACACGTGTGTTCACGTAGGCCTGGCGAATGGCAACGTCATCAGCCTCGCCTGCGCTACCTACGCTGTAGGCGGAAGCGTCAGGGCCAAAGAGCAAATCAACAGCATAACCAGCAGCCCAGTCACTTTCGTCCATGGGGCTCGCCAGAGAAAGCTGAATGACATCGAGGTTGATGCCGTTCATCTTGTTGGAGTTCTGGTAAGGCACACGGCCTGCCAGACCTGTTCCACTGCTCTTCTCGGAGAGAGAGAGTGATGTGTCTACGAACCCGCTGAGGGTAGTTTTTGACAAAGCAGAAACATAACCTTCCTCTGCTTGAGCACTATGTCCGATGCTGACCAACCCTGCGGCGGCCAACGCGACTGTCCATTTGTTAAATTTCATATCAGTTCCTCTATGATTAAATGAAATACCAAATCCACCGGTGGCTTGGTATCCACATTTCGAATAATTTCCTCCAACTTTGTCAAAATGACAACTTTTTTTTTTGTGACATGGCCCCTGTCGCCATGCCTGAACTTTGGAGGCGCCTTCCTTGCAGGCGCATTGCGAAAGCCATGGGCTTGGATCCTAAAGGGCTAAAAATGGTCATTTTTGGTGAAATCTCAAATGTTTTACCTCAATGGATTCGGTGACATTCGACCGATGGATGCTTTTTGAGCCCTATCAATTAGCATGGAAACCGTAAGGCATCCTGTTCATGCTCGGCACCAATCAGCACCTTTTATTTTGATCGGGCACGGTCCAACAACCTGGTAGAGGCGGATCCCAAGAGGCCTCTGTATTGAATATTTAAACCGTTGGCACGGAACTAGCTTGCGGATCGGCCCATCTCAAACTTATTTTCCTCCACCGATTCGCAACAATCAAGCCAGAGCGACGCAAGCATTGATTCACTATGAAACCATCCTCACCTAGCCTTCTCAGCCCCTGGCTCTCACTCGCCATCCTCGCCCTGGCCACCTGCGGCTTCGGGGAAGGCAAAGCCGAACAAATCGTTTTGGCTGAGGTCCACTATCACCCAAAAGATCAGCGAGCTGAGTATATCGAATGCTATAATCAGACCGCCACGCCACTTGACATGGCCGATTGGCGTTTAACCGGCGGCATCGAATATGCCTTCCCTTCCTTTGACGCCGCCCAGGCTGAGGAAGCTTTTGCACGTCCTTGGGAACGATTTGTCATCGGTGCGGTGTCACCCGAGGAACTGAGAGCACAATATAATATACCCTCCTCAGTCCGGGTTTTTGGCCCCTGGGAAGGACGACTTGCCGATAGCGGGGATCACATCGAACTCCGGGATAAGAATGGTGTCACCCTGGTCGCACTGGATTACCGCGATGATGGCCAATGGCCCATCGCAGCCGATGGGCTTGGACCCTCCCTGGTGCTGGTGAACGGAGATGGAGATGTCAGAGCCCCAGCCTCATGGAGTTTCAGCCAGCAGGCTGGCGGCACCCCAGGCTTCGAACCTCTGGTTGGCGGGCAAAATGCCATCGATTCACCCGAGCTGGACTTGAGCCAGGGCCTGCTTCTGGTTGATTTTGGAGACGATTGGGCATACCACGATGGCAACCAGGACCTGGGTAATGGCTGGCAAGCTTTGGGCTTTGATGATGCTGGCTGGGACGTCGGGCCCGGTCTCCTTGGATTTGAAAATGCCACCCTACCAGAACCTGGGATTCAGACTCCACTGAACGATGCCAACCAGTTAACCTATTATTTTAGAAAAGAATTCTCCTTTCAGGGCGATCGGGACCTGGCTGCTTTGAATCTGGATGCCATCGTCGATGATGGAGCGGTCTTTTATCTGAACGGGACAGAAATCGCTCGACTTGGGGTGGGATCAGGCACCGTCGGATTTGACACCACTTCCAGCCGGACGGTGACTGATGCGGCGCTAGAGGAGAAGGTTGCCAGCCCAAGCGGCTCCTTACTCAAAGTGGGAACCAACGTGCTGGCAGCTGAGGCCCATCAAACGAGCGCCACTTCTTCGGACTTGGTTTTTGGGGCCAGACTGAGCCTGCAGGTTGAGGCTAGCCCTTCGGTAGTCATCAATGAAGTCTTGCCTGCTCCCGACTCAAGGGGGTTTATCGAATTCTACAACCCACACGGGCAAAGCATCGAATTGACCCATCATTATCTGAGTGATGATGGCAATCGCCTGAACAAGTATCCCATCAATCAGGAAGTCATCGTCCCTGCCAGAGGAAAGGCCATCGTGGCATTCAGCAGCATCGGCATGGAGCCCAGTGCTGACTTGACTCTGTTTTTGACCGAACCGGATGGCGGGACCCCCGTTGCGGCGATCGCTGCTACGGTGGCACAGGATGGTCGATCCATCGGCAGGATGCCCGATGGGGGCAGCCAGTGGTTCGCCTTCAGCCAACCCACACCTCTCAGTGCCAATGGGAGCGACCCGAGCCAGTCGAGGGTTCACCTAAACGAAGTGCACTATGCTGAGCAGGGACAAATCGACTGGGTGGAATGGATCAACCAGGGTGAGGAGGCTGTCGACCTCACAAGCATGCGCCTGATCGTTGGGGACAACTTGGAGGAGGCCATCCCCCTGAGCGGTGTGATCGCACCGGGTCAACGACTGCAAAGCTTGGTGGACCTGGCGGTTGGCAACGGTGCGCACAGGCTCAGTCTGGCCACCGAGAGCTTGAACATCCTCAGCTCTCATCGATTCGATAGCCCCGGATTGGGATGGACATGGCAGGCATGGCCCGAGGGTAGCAGAGAATTCCTTGCCGCCGAGTCCCCTACCCCAGGAGCAGCCAACCAGCCAGTGGTCGAGACGGGCATCGTGATTCATGAAATCATGTTTGACCCTCCCTCTAATTTAGGCAGTGGCGAATTCATTGAACTCTTCAACCGTAGCGGCAACACGGTCGATCTCACCGGCTGGCGATTGACCCACGCCGTGGACTTTGTATTCCCAGCCACCACCTTGTTGGCCCCTGGCGGCTACCTGGTGATCGCCGCGGACGCCGAGCGGCTCATGCAGCAGCATGGGATGGATGGGGTGCTAGGCAACTACCAAGGGCAACTGGGCAACAACGGCGAAAGACTGCGCCTGGAAGATGCCTGGGGCAACCTCGTGGATGAGGTCGACTACAAGGTCGGAGGAGAGTGGCCGGCATGGCCCAACGGTGGGGGAAGCAGTCTCGAACTGGTTCACCCTTTGAACAACAATGCCCTGGGAACGGCTTGGCAGGCCAGTGATGAATCAGCCAAGGGCTCTTGGCAGGCATTCACCTACCGCGATCGTTTCACCCAGTCACGAACCTTTGGTAGTGAGAGCGACTACAAGGAGATCTATTTTCATCTGGCCAACGATGGTCACGTGATCCTGCGCAATATCCAGCTGATACGACTGAGCGATGGAGTCAACTTGATTGAAAACCCAGAACGCATGTCGGGTAACAACCGCAGCGCCGCTGGCTGGCTGGGGCAGGGCAACCACTGGGAAACCCATGTTGATGACAACGGATGGCTACACATCTTGTCTGACGGCCGAGGTGATAACCGACCCAACCGCGTCGAGATTGATGTGCCGCAAATTAATCGCAACGACCTCTGTGAAATTCGATTTGAAGCACGCTGGGTCAGTGGCTCGCCCAGGCTCATTTTCTCCACCTG
>Ga0181572_10000524_pt1 | contig 27680 bp, 23 predicted proteins | sample 101ome_26_FD_133004 | JGI IMG/M metagenome (GOLD analysis project Ga0181572, IMG submission 133004) | Coastal salt marsh microbial communities from the Groves Creek Marsh, Skidaway Island, Georgia - 101408AT metaG (megahit assembly) | ecosystem: Environmental > Aquatic > Marine > Intertidal... | reverse complement strand
CTTTCGTCGTATGCATGTCTACACCCCACCAGGCTATCAAAAGGGTGAGGGACATTTCCCGGTCTTTTATTTGCTCCATGGAGCAGGTGATTGCGATGATTCCTGGACGACGGTAGGTCGGGCAGGGTTTATCCTTGATAACCTCATCGCTCAGGGCCAAGCCAAACCCATGGTGGTCGTGATGACAGCCGGTCATACCGGCCCGTTTCGGATGGGTGGGCCTGACCTGTTTGCTGAGGATTTTGTTCAGGACGTGATGCCTTATGTCGAATCAAACTATCGGGTCAAGACCGATCGTGCCAATCGGGCCATGGCTGGCCTGTCCATGGGAGGTGGTCAGACGCTTAATATCGGCATTCCCCATCTAGAAAAATTTGCTTACCTGGGAGTTTTCAGTTCGGGAGTCTTTGGGATCATTCCTCGTCCGGGTCGCCCAGTTCAAAGTCCGAGCTTCGAGGAGCGACACGCTGCCATCCTGGACAATGCTTCGCTCAAAGAAGGTTTGAAACTGTTCTGGTTCGCCACCGGAAAGGATGACTTTTTGGTGGAGACTTCCCGCGCAACCGTGGAAATGTTCCGCAAGCACCATTTTGAGACGGTCTACGAAGAAGGTGAAGGGGCTCACACCTGGATTGTTTGGAGAGAGTATTTGCGCACCTTTGCTTCAACCCTTTTCCAATGAGCCTATTTCAACTTACCAAGGGTCATTTGCTGAGGCATTTGCTGCTTTTCTTCATTTGTCTCATCTGCCACGGGAGTTGCCTGAGCGCTCAAGGGCAGAGCGCAGGGTCTCTCCCGAGAAGTAAGCCAAGTGATCAAGGACTGGATCCCGTCCAGCTTTCGAACTTTGTGCGTTCCCTGGATGAACAGATTCAGGGGATGCACAGTCTGATGATCCTACGTCACGGCATGGTGGTGGCCGAAGGGTGGTGGGCACCCTATCGGGCTGAGGATCCTCATGTGCTCTATTCGTTGAGCAAGAGCTTTACCTCCACGGCACTGGGCATGGCCGTGAGTGAGGGACGTCTGTCCATTGACGATCGCTTGGTGGATCTGTTTCCGGACCAGGTCCCCAAAGACGCTTCTGGCAATCTTAAAGCCATGCGAGTACGCGACTTGCTCACCATGACCACTGGACACCAGGAAGAGCCACCTATTAGTCCAGATGAAGTTTCGGTAGCCTCTTTCATGAGGGCACCGGTGCCTCACTTGCCGGGCACGCACTTCAAATACAACACAGCTGCGACCTTCATGCAGTCGGCCATTGTCCACCATCTGACTCAGACGAGTCTGCTGGATTATTTGCAGCCCAGATTCTTCAAGCCATTGGGAATCGAGAATCCGGTATGGGACTCGAATGCCGAGGGGATCGCGCTAGGAGGATACGGTCTTCGAGCCCGAACCGAAGATATTGCTAAACTCGGGCAATTGTATCTGCAAAAAGGGAGGTGGGGCCAGCAAGTGCTTCTTGCTGAGGATTGGGTGCAGCTGGCTACCTCCAAACAGGTCTCCAATGGCAGTCATCCCGACAACGACTGGAACCAAGGTTACGGTTTCCAATTCTGGAGATGCCGTCATGATGCCTTCCGGGGGGATGGTGCCTTTGGTCAATATTGCGTCGTCCTACCGAAACTGGACGTGGTCCTTGCCATCACCAGTGGTGTGAGTGACATGCAGGCTACCCTCAACATGATCTGGGACCAATTCTTGCCTGCCTGCCTGCCCGTAAAAAGGCTGAAGGCGTCCACCGCCGATGCTGCACTCCAAAAAAGTTTATCTGAACTGAAGATCCCCGGCGTCCAAGGGAAGGCCACTTCAAGCGCCTTCCCTCAGCAGGAGCGAGTGTTTCGTCTGGAAGAAAATCCTGATGGTTTCAAGTATTTGCGTCTCAGCCAGGATGCGGACTCACAAAGTTTGTTGCTTTCCCTGGAAGGAGCAGAGACTCATGTGCAACTTTGCGCAGGGTATCAAGGTTGGAAGCGGGGCACTTCCGATATACCTGTTGGGCGGTTGGCCCATTTTCAGCGGGAACCGATTGCCGGTACCTATGCTTGGGAGAATCCCCAAAAGCTCGTCATGAAGGTTTGTGCCACCCAAACCCCTTTTCACCTGTTGGTGAGCCTTGCCTTTGATGGAGAGGCCGTCGAGATGAATTGGGCATCCAATGTCGCTTTTGGTAAACGTGAAAAAGAAACCCTGCAGGGTCGCGCCATGCAACCCTGAATCAGAGACCCTCGACTCAAGAATCCCTTAGCCTCTTAAACCAACCAGTTCCATGCGCTTGGCGGTTTCTCGATAAGCCTCTTCAACCCATGAGACAATGCGTTGGGGATTGGGTGAATATTCCAATTCGATGGCGACCGTGCCATCGATAGCGAGTTCCTTGATTGCCTGAAGATAAGGTTCAAATTTAACAACCCCGCGCCCAGGTGGCAGATCACCGTGTACTTTTCCATCACAGTCGCTGATATGAACGTGTATGGCCTGACCTTTGAGTTTCTTCAAATCGGTGGAGGGTGTGTCTGAAAGGACCAGGTGACTGATATCGATATTGGCCTTAACCCGCGGGTGGTCGCATTCCTTGATGAATCGACTCATCGAGGACACATTATGCAATAGGCTCATGCGAAAAGGCTCCAATTCCAAGGCAATGCTGACTCCCTTGCCATCGCCGTAGTCGCCTAGTTCACGGCAGGTTTCAAGACCCCACTGCCATTGATCCTTTGCAGCGATCACTTCTCGCTGCCAGATGTATTCACCGAGAACCAGCAGAATGTTTGAAGCTCCCCATCGATTAGCCAGATCAATGAACCGTTTGCAGCGCTCCACATGAAATCGACGGACCGGCCCATTGAAATCAATGAGGCCCACCGCTACCACGGGTAGGGAGACGATGGGGAGTTGGAGCTGACGGCAAGTCCGTTGGATATCTCGCGCCTGCGAGACTTTTAACTCCATGGCCTCGGTGAAAATATCGACCGAGTCGAATCCAATTCTGGCGATATGTTCCAGGCCCGTGCGAGTATCCATGCCGACCTGTTCAAAAGCGCTATTGATAATGCCTAGTTTCATGTTTTCGAGTGAAGCTGGTTTTGAGTCAGTGCATTGTGATGATGATAAAACAAAAGTGTCATGAAAGGGGGAGCATTTCACTCAACGAGATGGCCCGTTTTTCTTCACAGCTTCGATAGGCAGCCTCAACCAGGGCCATGGTTTTGAGATTGTCCCGGCCACTGATTTCAGGAGATTGACCTCCTTCCAGCCCAACCAGCAGTTGAGCCATGGTGCCAGCAAAAGCATCGGGAAACCAGCTTTGGTCCCATTGAGGCTGGTGGAAGTCATGATCACCAATGGAAGCATATCTTAGTCGACTTGGGGTGGTGTAGGGATCTTGGCACCAGCCAATGTCTCCGATTGCGAGCCCTTGACTCCCTTCAATGCGCCATTGAATGCCGATATCGGCAGGACATCCCTCACGCGCCGGCCCCGTCCACGTATCGTCGATGCCAACGCAACGCAGTCCACTTGCGTATTCAAGGATATAGCTGCAGATACCGTCCTGATGTTCAAAAGGAGTGCGTGGGTCAGGACAAACACTGCAGTAAATATTCAGGGGATCTCCAAACCAGTAGCGAAAACAGTCCAGATGATGGATGGACATGATGCGCAGGGTCACCCACCCCAAATCCTTTTGCCAAGGCATCCAGTGTGGGATAGCCCTCATGTCCAGCGTAGTCAGGACTGGGGCTCCTAACTTCCCTGCATCCAGCAGGTTTTTCGCCGCGCGTACTGATGGGTCATAGCGCATGTTCTGATTGACTGCTAGCGCGATACCCGCCTGCTCGCACAATGAGACTGCCTCGCAGGCTTCATCCAGGTTCATACCAAGCGGCTTCTGCGCCAAAATACCTTGAAGATGCTTTTTGGTAACAGCCTTGCGGATCATTTCCAGCTGGGCGTTGGGTGGCACGGCGATGTCTAGCACCTGAATGCGTTCATCCTCAAGCAGTGCCTCAACCGTTGGGTAGGTGTACGGGATTTGGTGTCTTTTAGCTACTTGCAGGGCTTTTTCTTGATTCCTGGATGCCAAGCCCAGGGTCTTGAACCCGGCCTTGTTGTAGGCTGGCAGATGACAGTCGTTGACGATAAAACCTGATCCAATGATGCCGATGCCTACATCCCTGTTCTTTGGCATGGTGGCCTCAATCGGCTGATGCGGATCGGTGACTGATGGCAGGGTTTCTTTCATGAGGCGTCAGCTGGCTCGTCTTCCTCTGTTGGAGGCAGGTCATTCATGAGCCTTCTAAAAAAGGCATCATGATCATGAGAGCTTGCTTGCGAAGAGTCGCTGATCTGGGGATTGATCGTTTTGGCTGGGGCCATGGCACCTGCGGCAACAACGCCTGATTCATTCTGAGGGTGAGCGATTTGGGGTGGGCCTTCCATGGGGTTCTCCTGAACCGATGCATCAAGGCATAAGGTCGGGCAGGGGGCATCCTGCTCAGTACGGTGCAGTCGAACATGGTTAACCCCGGCTTGAAGGAAAACTTGGTTCAGGGTTTTTTCTGCCAGTTCGGGTTGGTTGCAATCTCTGGATAGGTGAGCCATGTAGATATGACTCAGATGATCCGAAATCAGTGCCTCAGCAACTTTGGCGGCGGCCTCGTTACTCAGGTGTCCGTGCCGACTCATGATTCGTTGTTTGATGCTCCAGGGGCGCTTTGTGTCTGCTTGAAGGAGCTGGGTGTCATAGTTCGTTTCCAGGATGAGTGCGTTGGCCGGTCTGACCCGATCAAGCACCATGCCAGTAGCGTGCCCAAGGTCTGTTAAAAAACCGATACTGACCGATTCGGTTCTCAAAAGAAAACCAACCGGATCCTGAGCATCGTGGGGAATAGAGAAGGTTTCGACCGTGACATCGCCAATGTCGAAGGCACAGCCTGTTTGGAAGATCTTGCCTTGAAACGTTGATTTGGCCTGAGATGAGACCGCATCCAGTGTCAGCCGATTAGCGTAAAGAGGGATTCCCAGTTTACCTGCGATAACCTTGAGCCCGGTAGCATGATCGGAATGCTCATGGGTTAGCAGGATTCCGTTCAGGGTCTCAGGCGTCCTGCCTATGGTGGCCAGGCGCTGGCGGATTTGTTTCCCACTAAATCCAGCATCGATGAGCAAGCGCACCTGATCTGTCTCCAGGTAGGCACAATTGCCTCTGGAGCCACTGCCCAGTATGGTGAGTCGTACCGCCAAGGTGATGTCATCCTAGTAAGTCCCATTCCAAGAGGGCAACGATATCTTTGCCATGCCTGCGCTGAATGCCACATCGGTGCACCTGGGTAGCAAAAAGGGCGACCGAAGTCGCCCTTGGAAGGTAGCTTGTTATGAAATTTAGCCCAGTGCCATGGCTGCTGATGTGATCTCCAGCAATTCATTGGTGATCATGGCTTGACGTAGTTTGTTGTATTCCAAAGTCAGGTCCTTGATCAACTGATTGGCATTGTCGGTGGCATTTTTCATGGCAACCATACGAGCGCTGTGTTCGCTCGCTTTGGACTCCAGCAAGATCTGATACATCTGATAATTCAGATAGTGAGGTAGCAACTCCGCAAGCACCGAACCGGCATCCGGTTCAAAAAGGAAGTCTTGAGAACCTTCTTTGAGTTCCTGCTGGCTGGAGGACCCTTCGACACCTGCCTTGATCCCCGTGATTTCCGCAACCGGTAGGAATGGCTTGATTTCGGGGTGTTGATTGAGGGTCGTCACGAAGTTGGTAAACAGGATATCTACCCCAGACACCTCCCCCTTCAGGAAAAGCTCCTGTGCCAGCTTTGAGATGGCCCTGGCCTCGGCAAACTCAGGGCTGTCCTTGTAAGAAAACTCTGCAAGGAGTTCCCTCTTGGTGCGAGCCAGGTATTGAGCCGCTTTACGGCCGGCTGAAATGAACACCGTTTGATCCCTATCGGCCTTGCCAGCTTCCCTCAACAGGTTTGAATTGAGCGCTCCGCATAGTCCCTTGTCAGTGCTGACGACGATCAGTGCCCGTTTCTTTCCTTCCCCAGATGGCTCCATGAGAGGATGAGAAAAATCTGAGGCTCCTGCAGTGACCTCAGCCAGCACCTCGTTCATCAGCTCTGCGTAGGGTCGACCAGCCAGAGCCTGCTGTTGGGCACGACGCATCTTGGAGGCCGCTACCATTTGCATGGCTTTGGTGATTTGAGAGGTGTTCTTCACCGACTTGATACGTCGGCGGATGTCACGTGTGCTGGGCATGGGCGTTTAGGGCGAGATTTAAGTTTGAACGTATCCGCTCACTGGTAGGTGCCAGCAAACTCCTCGATGGCCGCCTTGAGATTGGCCGTGAGGTCATCGGAGAGGGCTTTCTCCTGAACAATGCGTGCCATGAGATCGGCCTTTCTGGTCGCCAGGAAGTCGGTGAGTTTCTCCTGAAAATCCTTCACCTTATCAACTGGAATCGCATCGAAGTGGCCGTTTTGAACGGCCCAGAGGATAGCGACCTGACTTTCCACGGGAAGGGGATTGTATTGGGGTTGCTTGAATACCTCCACGATACGCTTGCCTCGCTCCAGTTGTGCCTGAGTCTTGGCATCCAGATCCGATCCAAACTGAGCAAAGGCTGCCAACTCACGAAATTGCGCCAAATCCAACTTGATACGCCCAGCCACTTGCTTCATGGCCTTAATCTGCGCAGCAGAACCCACACGCGATACCGAAAGGCCCACTGAAATAGCCGGACGAATACCCTGATAGAACAAGTCGGTTTCCAGATAGATCTGGCCATCGGTGATCGAAATCACATTAGTTGGGATGTAAGCAGAGACGTCACCTGCTTGAGTCTCAATGATGGGAAGTGCCGTGAGGGAACCGCCTCCATAGTTTTCGTTGACTCGAGCCGACCGTTCTAGCAAGCGACTGTGTAGGTAGAAAACATCACCAGGATAGGCCTCGCGACCAGAGGGTCGTTTCAATACCAGTGAGACCTGGCGATAAGCGACGGCGTGCTTGGAGAGATCATCGTAGATGATGAGGGCATCCATGGCATTATCCATGAACCATTCACCCATGGCACAACCTGCAAAAGGCACCAAATACTGGTTGGTGGCTGAGTCGGAGGCCGCAGCGCTCACTACGATGGTATAGGGCATAGCACCCTCTTTTTCCAGCGTGTTGATAACCTGAGCGATATTGGACTGTTTCTGCCCAACCGCGACGTAAATACAATAAAGAGGACGGTGTTCGGTATTACCAGCCTCTTCAGCTGCCTTGTTCTGGCGAGCTTGGGCGATGATGGTGTCGATGCCGATCGTTGTTTTACCTGTTGAGCGATCACCAATGATGAGTTCTCGCTGACCGCGTCCGATGGGGATCATGGCGTCCACAGCCATGATGCCAGTCTGAACGGGTTGGTTGACAGCTTTGCGGGTAACAATACCCGGAGCAATCTTCTCGACGGGGTAGTAGGTGTCGGTCTCAATGGGTCCTTTTCCATCCAGTGGTTGACCCAGCGCATTGACCACGCGCCCCAGCATGGCCTTACCGACAGGTACCTGCAGGAGTTTGCCGGTGGTTTTGACTTCGGCTCCTTCCTTAATGTCGGTGTATTCACCCAGGATGATTGCACCCACTTCAGTTTCTTCCAAATTGAGTGCTAGCCCGGTGGTACCGTTACCGAAATCGAGCATCTCATTGAGCATGCAGCCAGATAGGCCCTCGATTTTGGCCACGCCGTCACTGATTTCGCGGACTGTGCCAACGTTCTCTTTGGCGACACTTTGCTTTGCCCCTGCAATCTGGGCTTCGATTTCTTGAACTAGGTTGCTCATGGTCTTTCTTAAACTGGAATAAAATAGTTGTAGGCTTGGGTTACTGCTCGTTAAAGGCGTTCTGGATGGACTGGAGGCGGCTGCGCACACTGCCATCGTAGACGTCGCTTCCGACCTGAACCCTTAGACCTCCAATGAGGCCTGGATTGGTGACAAAATGGGTGATGAGTTGATTCCCGTAGCGTTGAACCAGGTTGCCCTGAATCTTTGCTTGGGTGGCTTCATCTAGTTCCTGCGCTGATTCCACCCGTGCCGTACGGTTCTGGATATCCAATTTAACTAGGTGAAGAAGGTGAGAAAGGATTGCGAGGTAACCACGTGGTTTTTTTTCAAGGACCGCTGTAGAAACTTGACGGACTTTCTCCTCACTCAGCATTCCTTCGCTCATGCAGGAGCGAAACAGTGCTTTGGCGTCGCGTCTGGCTTGCTTGGTTATTTTCATGCGCTTGGCTTGGCAGTCAGGATTTAGTCATGGTGTGCCTGCTTAAAAACTAAGCTGCAGCCATCTCTTTGTTTGCCTCCTCTGCCAACCTTTTCTGGTCCTCATCACTGAGAACTTTGCCCGCTACCTGCGCTGTGGTGGCCACAACCAGCCGAGCGACCTCTTGCTTTAACTCGGCAAGCATGCGCTCGTGATCCGCTTGGGCGGCTTCTCTGGCCTTCACAATGATCTGTTCTGCTTGCGAAATAGCCTTCTGGGTTTCCTGTTCCTTGACCTGGTTGGCTGCGGCCCGGGCCTCCTCAATCAGCTTATTGGCCTGAGCATTGGCCTGCTCCATGATCTGCTTTCGCGATGCCTCGGCTTCGGCGAGTTCAGATTTGATTTTTTCGGCGTTTTTGAGGCTTTCATCGATGCGCTGACGGCGATCCTCAAGCACTTGCAGGACGGGTTTGTAGGCGAATTTGTTAAGGGCCAGGATGACAATACCAAAAACGATGAGCTGAGAGACAAAGAGTTGGGGATGCCAACCAAATGTGCGGGTGATGGCATCGAGTTTGCCTTCTTCAGCTGCCGCAGCGGCCGCTGCCAAGAGGATGTAGTTCGTCATAAAATTTTATCTAGAAACGGGTTAGGGTTTGAAGTCGGCTGGGGCGTGTGCTCCAGCCGACTTCAGGATCCTTACTTCGCCAGGAAGATCGCGAAAAAGGTGATACCTTCTGCCAGAGCAGCCAGAATGATGGAAATCACCATAATCTGGGTGGATGCACCTGGGTTGCGAGCTGTTGCTTCTGCAGCCTTGGCACCAACCAAACCTACCCCGATGGCAGATCCGATGGCGGCTAGACCGACATGAAAGCTTCCCGACATTTCAGCCAATAGTGGCATAAGTGACATGTTGCTGTCCTTTCGTTTCTATTTGTGATGTTTGCTTACCAGGCCCCGCAGCTGAACCACGGTCAGCCTGGCAAAGTGTTCAAGCCAGTTTGGCAAAAATTATTTCAGCAGAACCAAATTTCAGTGGGCTTCGCCATGATCCTCATCATGGTGCTGACAAATGAGCAGCGTGAAAACGGCCGTCAGCAGCATGAAAACCATTGCCTGAATCAACCCTACTAGCAGTTCAAGGAAATAGAATGGTAGCGGGATGATCCAGCCAAGTCCTTTGATCATTAACATCGATTCAAGGATGTTTTCCCCTGCAAAAACGTTACCAAACAAACGGAAACTCAAGGAGACAGGCCGGAACAGGATGGAAACCACTTCCAAAATACCCACAAAGAAGAAAATGGCGATCAGGAACCATTTCATGAAACCCGCACCACCACCTTTGTTGCCAAAGATATGATTGTAGAGTCCTTTGACGCCATTGGCCTGCAGTGCCCAAACGGTCCAAAGAACAAAAAAGGCGACAGCCATGGCTGAAGTCATGTTCAAATCAGCCTGGGCTCCTCGAAGCCAAGGCTCAAAATGACCGTCTGAAGTCTCCCAACCTATGGTACCAATGCCTGGAATGAGCCCAAACCAGTTGGTGGCAAGGATGAACAAAAACAGGCTGGCAAAGAACCAGAAGGTCTTCTTCACCAGTTCAGCTCCCATGATTCCCTCAAGAAATCCAAATAGACCTTCCACTAACCATTCAAAAAAGTTTTGACCGCCTATGGGAACCGCTCGCACCGTCCTAGTGGCTCGTTGGGCGGCAAAGATAATGATAGCTGCCACTAAGATGGTGGCGACCATGGAATTGGTGATGACAAGTGGCCCAAGATGAAAGACAGGAACCGCCGAAGGAGGTAAGCCGTGGTGTTCGCCTTCGCCATGGGCTTGATCATGGGATTCACCTGAAGCAAGGGTATGCAGTTCAGTCGTACTGGTGACCTCGGCCACACCGTGGTCTGAGTCAGCTGCCGACAAGTCCATTGCCGACATGCCAAGCAGCAGACAAAGCATGGTCCAGTATTGTAACAATCTCATGAATAGGCTGATGAATTGGGTTACACCGGAAACACTGAAACCCGTGTTTACCGGAAGAGGCAAAATCCTATGAATCGTGAAAAAATTCACAAGGATTTTTTGCGGAATTAATGAGTTCAGTACCTTGTCACTGAGCTGCCTGAGCTGCTAGCCCTCGAACAATACGCTATCTTATTTCAACGTGAGCCATTTTGGCTCAACTTATCCCAGCATCTTCGTTGTCCTGCACCCCCTTTTGCGCTAAAAACGGGCATGAGTTGTGTCTACCATGATCTTCAGGGCAAGGTTGTCCTGGTCACTGGGGGTGCCAATGGCATCGGCGAGTCATTGGTTAGGTCCTTTGTCTCCCAAGGAGCCTTGGTTTATTTCTGTGATCAGGATAAGGAGTCAGGTCGTCGACTCGCTGAGGAAACTGGATCGGTCTTTTGTCGAGTGGATCTGACCAAGGAACATGCCATCAAGCGATGGGTGGACTCGATCAAGCGACAAGAGCCGACTCTTCACGTGCTGATCAACAATGCAGCCAATGATCCAAGGATACCCTTGCAATCCATGACTTCTCGACAGTGGGATGATCTCTTCGCCATCAATCTAAGGGCCTATTTTCTCACCACCCAATCGGTATTGCCCGCCATGGCTCGTGGCGGATCAATCATCAATTTTTCAAGCATCACCTTCCATATTGGGGCCACCCCTATGACAGCGTACGTGGCGACCAAGGGAGGGATCTTGGGCTTCACTCGCTCCTTGGCCAGAGAAGTGGGACCATCCGGCATTCGCGTTAATACGATTTCGCCGGGTTGGGTCATGACCGAACGTCAGAAATCTCAATTCGTGACCCCTGCAATTCGACGCATGCTTCGGCAGTGTCAGTGTGTCCCAGAGCTCATTCAGCCCGAGGAGATCGCTCAAGTAGCTTTATTTTTGGCGTCCGATGCCAGCGGTGTGCTCACAGGGCAAGAAATCCTTGCGGATCGAGGTTGGGCCTATTCCTAAAGGGTTGCCCAGGTTGAGCTCCTGCCCGAAATTCAAGGGTGAAACGGTGGGATGGTCTGCTCTTTTGTACCTTGGATCATCTCGGCTAGGTAATCGGTGAGCCGGGTCACAATGCGGCGGGTCAAAGCTTCACCCTTCTCACTTGTCCCTAAAAGCGGGCTGCGGTCCTGCTGGTCGTGCATGGCAGCTGCTCGCACATTCTCGGGAAACCACTTCATGGCCATGGAAGTTTCAAATTCCTGAGCATGACCGGGTAGATCCTCCGGCAGGCGGTGGCCACCTTCCAAAAGTTCCAGGGCATCTTCCTGGCCCAATACATCCCAATAGGAAAGAAAATGCAGGTTAATCTGATATCGACGTAGAAATTGGTCCCAAGTTTGCTGACAAGGTATCACATTACCACCGTGTCCGTTGAGTACGAGTATGTTCTTGAAACCGGCTCTGACCAGGCTGTCTATCAGATCGTTCACCACGCTGAGAAAGGTTCCTGGACTCAGGGTCAGAGTGCCTGGGTGTCGCATATGATGCTCGCTGATGCCTGCCATGATGCCCTGAGCCACCAATACATGGGGACTCAGGCCTTCAGCGACCTGTCTGGCAACCACGTTCACGCTGCGCCAGTCATGCTCCATCGCCATGTGCTCGAGATGTTGCTCGACCGCTGCCAATGGGAGGATACAGCCCTTAAGCTGGTCGGCTTGCATGGCTTGCCGAAATTCTCGCCGGGTCCATTTTCCTAGGCGAACATCAAATGAAGAGGATGCATTCATGGGGGGATGCTTAGACATTGCTTGGTCTCATCCTGTGGGCGTTAGTCCAGATCAATCAAAAGGCTTTTTTACCAAGTTTTAGCGATTTTTACCATTTTGGATTTGTCGAGCCATGCTGATTTGTGCAACTTCATTCTGCTCGTTTTTATGAGGCGAATCAACCTTGCAATCATTGGTGGAGGAACCGTCGGCGGGGGTGTCTATCAGGCACTCAGGCGGAATGGTCGGCTGCTTGCCTCCCGGTTAGGGGTTCAGTTGAGTGTGACTCGCGTTGTCGTCCGCGATCTTGCCAAGCGTCGCCCGGTTTCGATCCCGCCCTCTAAGCTGACCACAGATTGGAAATCGGCCATCCGCGACGAAAGGAACCAGATCATTGTGGAACTGGTAGGAGGTGTTCGCTTGGCACATCAAATCGTCAAGCAGGCCCTCATGGCCGGTAAGGCCGTCGTGACTGCCAACAAGGCGCTGCTCTCAGAACATGGCCAGGAGCTTTTCGAATTGGCCCGTAAGCATCAAACCAATCTCTACTACGAGGCCAGCGTGGCCGGTGGCATACCCATTATCAAGGTGCTCCGAGAGGGCCTGGTGGGCAATCGCATCAATTACCTCTACGGCATCCTCAATGGAACCTGTAATTACATCCTCACTCGCATGGAGAAAGAGGGCAGTGGATTTGCCGGGGTATTGGAGGATGCCCAACGCCTTGGCTACGCTGAGGCCGAGCCTTCTCTGGATGTGGACGGACTGGATGCCATGCACAAGGCAGGATTGCTGGGCTCGCTAGCCCATGGTTTTTGGATCCCTCCAGAACAGATTCATGTGGAAGGTATTCGCGAGGTAACGGCTTTGGATATTCAGTTTGCCAATCGATTGGGATACACGATCAAGCTTTTGGCAACGATTCGACCTACTGCCAAGCAAGGGGTTCAGATTTCCGTCTGTCCGACCCTAATCCCCGACCATCATGTCCTGGCTGGCGTGAAGGATGTCTTCAACGCCGTTTACATCGGTGGCGACGTGGTGGGTGAAACGCTCTATTACGGTCGAGGTGCCGGGCAAGATGCTACGGCTAGTGCGGTGGTGAGTGATCTGGCTGACGCAGCCCTAGATCTGGTTCGAGGGGGCGAGAGCCGTCTCCCTGCTTTTGTTTCCCATGTAGAGAATGGATCGGTCTTTCCATGGGAGGAGACCGTGGCACCCTTTTACCTGAGGCTGCACGTTATCGACAGGCCTGGAACCATGGCTCGTATTGCTTCCATTTTAGCTGAAGCTCAGATTGGTATTTCATCGATCATCCAACCCGAGGGGCACGAGGGGGATAGTGTGCCGCTTATCCTGATGGTGCACGATGCTAAGATCAAGGCGATGCAAGAAGCTGTCAGGCGGATATGCCGCCTCAAGGTTGTTCACGGTAAGCCTCAGGTTATCCGGGTGGAAAATTTTGAATTTTAAATCAAGTCTATGCAGCTCGATTCCTCGAACCAACCCATTGCCTATTGGAAAGGCCTCATCCATCAGTATGCCTCTTTTTTGCCAGTCACGGCTGACACACCGGTCATTTCGCTCCATGAGGGCAACACGCCTTTGATCAAACTCGACCGTTTTGTGAGCGCTATTGGAGGTGACTTTGATCTCTACCTCAAGTTTGAGGGCCTCAACCCCACCGCCTCTTTCAAGGATCGAGGCATGACCATGGCCATCACCAAAGCCGTTGAAAAAGGGGCAGAGGTTGTCATCTGCGCCAGCACGGGGAACACCTCCGCTTCAGCGGCCGCCTACGCAGCGCGGGCAAACTTAAAGTGCGTGGTATTGCTTCCCGATGGGAACATTGCCATGGGCAAGTTGGCCCAGGCGTTGATGTATGGCGCTCAGACCATCGCCATACGCGGGAATTTTGATCAGGCACTGGATATCGTTCGTCAGCTTGGAGAGACAGGAAAGGTTGAGATTGTCAATAGCATCAATCCCTTTCGCATCGAAGGCCAAAAGACCGCTTCCTTCGAGATCTGTGACCAGCTTGGCCGGGCACCGGACTATCATTTTCTCCCTGTCGGCAATGCCGGGAACATCACGGCTTATTGGAAAGGCTACCGAGAGTATGAGCAGGCTGGTCGCGTCAAAGGTTTGCCTCACATGTGTGGTTATCAGGCAGCCGGATCTGCTCCCATTGTCGATGGGCATCCGATCACGGCCCCTGAGACCTTGGCAACCGCCATCCGTATTGGTAATCCAGCCAGCTGGCAGGGTGCGTTGGATGCCATGAAGCAGTCCTCAGGTTGGATTGACAAGGTGACCGACGAGGCCATTGTTGAGGCCTACAAACTGGTTGCCAACACTGAAGGTATCTTTGTTGAGCCGGCTTGTGCTGCGCCCCTGGCTGGGTTGATTGCTTCTGTGCGGGCAAATCGTATTCCCGCAGGAAGCCTCATCACTGCGACCATGACCGGGCACGGATTGAAAGACCCAGACCGCGCCATCTCTTGTGCCGCTCAGAAGCCTGACCTTTGCGATGCGAACCTTGACTCGGTCTCACGGCTCATTGGCTTATGATCCAGCTCTTCAAACCTGCAGACTGACCTAATATGGCGCTGATCGTTCAGAAATACGGGGGGACCTCTGTGGCCACCACCGATAGAATCAAGGCAGTGGCTCGTCGGGTGGCAGCTTCCCGTGCCCAAGGTGACCAGGTCGTTGTCGTGGTCTCTGCCATGAGTGGGGTGACCGACCGCCTGATCGGGATGGCTCGCGAAATGATGGAGCTGCCTACTGAGCGAGAAATGGATATGCTCTTGGCCACCGGCGAACAGACCACGATTGCTCTGACTGCGATGGCTCTGCACGCCTTGGAAATCCCTGCCGCATCGCTAACTGGCGCTCAAGCTGGCATCACCACCGACGGAGTGCATTCCAAGGCCAAGATCAGGAACATCACCCCAGCTCAGGTCAGGTCACACCTTGATGATGGCAAGGTCGTCATCGTGGCAGGGTTCCAGGGCAGGACCACCGAAGGACAGATCACGACCCTTGGACGAGGGGGGTCGGACTTGACTGCTATTGCCATGGCTGCAGCCCTTGGAGCCGATTTGTGTCAGATCTATACTGATGTGGATGGGGTCTATTCAGCAGATCCTCGAGTGGTCAGTGATGCACGCAAAATGGACGAAATTTCATACGACGAAATGCTTGAGCTGGCCAGTTCTGGAGCCAAGGTCATGCAGTCCCGATCGGTTGAATTTGCAAAGAAATTTGGAGTGATTTTTGAAGTCAGATCCAGTCTGAATGACAATCCTGGTACTATCGTGAAAGAATCTTCTGCTGACATGGAAAACGTCGTTGTGCGTGGTGTTTCGCTCGACAAAAACCAAGCCAAGGTAACACTTGAAAATGTGCCGGATCATCCTGGCATTGCAGCCTCTATTTTTAAACCCCTCAGTGAAGCGTCGGTTAACGTGGACATGATTGTCCAAAATGTCAGCCACGAGGGAGGCCAGCGCTCAACCGACCTTTCATTTACCCTTGAGAGAACCGATCTCACCAAAGCCCTGAAAGTGCTGGCAGCCCACAAAGAGGCCATCGGTTACCAGCAAATCACTTCCGACGAAAATATATGTAAGCTTTCGGTGGTAGGGGTTGGGATGCGCAGCCACTCAGGGGTTGCAGCCAGACTGTTTGAAGTGCTTCATGAAGCCGCAGTCAATATCCTGATGATTTCGACAAGTGAAATCAAAATCTCCGTGGTGATTGAAAGCAGCAAGGGAGAGCAGGCCCTTCGAGAGGCCCATCAAGCCTTCGTTGGATCCTGAGTGGTCTCCTGCTCAATCCATTGCAAGTAGGCTGGTAGTCCCTCTTCAATGGGCAGGGACAGGCACTCGGCTACCTCATAGGGGTGTTGTGCTTCGATGCATGCCATCAGGTTAGGTATTTTCTCCAGGTGCGTCTTGAATAGGATGGGAAATTCCCGAGCGGTTTCCAGCTGACCTTGCCACCAGTAGGTTGAAGTGACCTCTGGGAATATTTTAGCGCATGCGGCCAAGTGCCCCATCAAGACTTCACGGACCAAATTTTCGGCTACTTCTTGGGTCGGGGCGCTTGTCCAGACCATGCGGTGAGGCTTTGATGCAATCATCCGAGTAATCTAGCCATCTCGAGTCAAATTGTGAAACACCTTTGGCAGGAGGGTGGCTCAGCTCAATGATCTAAAACAGGGTAATCGAGGGGGGGGCTTGCGTGGGTTTTTTTCTTTGAATTATCCCCAAATGCTTTAAAACATGCCGCTCGCTTGTAGTCCATAGCAACTAAGCGGGCACTCTTTTCATGAAGAAACGTACCATTCACTGTAACGCAATACGCATCGATCACATTGATCAGGTGGTTACCCTCAATGGTTGGGTCCATTCCCGCAGGGATCTGGGAGGAGTCCTATTCATCGATCTTCGTGACCGTGAGGGCCGTACCCAGACCGTTTTCGACCCATCCGATGTCTCCTCCGAATTGTTTGATCAGGCTGCTTCCCTTCACAGCGAGAGCGTGGTTTCAGTGACTGGCAAGGTCAGGCGTCGCCCCGAGGGGACGGACAATACCAAAATTCCCACCGGGGAGGTTGAAATCATGGTTCAATCCATGGAAGTGCTCAATGCGGCCGATGTGCTGCCTTTCCCGGTTGATGATCCTGAAACCGCATCAAAGGTTAATGAGGAGTTGCGCCTGAAGTATCGTTACCTCGATTTGCGCCGTCCCGAGATGATGCGTCACCTGCGTCTGCGAAGCAAGGTGGCTACCGCGACCCGCGTGTTCATGGAAGAAGAGGGTTTCCTTGAGGTAGAGACGCCAACCTTATTCAAATCAACTCCTGAAGGGGCTCGTGAATTCCTGGTTCCCAGTCGCCTGCATCCCTCCCAGGCCTATGCCCTCCCTCAATCACCTCAGCAGTTCAAGCAGATCCTGATGGTGTCAGGGGTTGAGAAGTATTTTCAACTGGCCCGATGCTACCGTGACGAGGATCTGAGAGCAGATCGTCAGCCTGAATTCACCCAGGTTGATATCGAGATGTCATTCATCGACCGCGAAGACATTTACGCTTTAATTGAAGGCCTCATGGGGCGGGTTTGGGAGGCAGCTCTTGGTCAGACCATCCCCAAATCATTCCGCCGTATCACTTTCGATCAGGCCATGAATACCTATGGCATTGACAAGCCCGATACCCGATTTGGTCTAGAGATCCATGATTTTAGTGAGGCATTCAAAGAAAGCTCTTTCAAGGTTTTCAGTGGTACCATCCAAAAGGGTGGGGTGATCAAAGCCTTGAATGCCAAGGGCCTTGCCGATGTCACACAGGGTCAGATGGAGGGGCTGACACAGCTTGCCATCAGTCAGGGGGCCAAGGGACTAGCCTTTATCAAGGTAGAGGGGGGAGAATGGAAGTCTCCCATTGTTAAATTTTTCAGCGAGCAAGAGAAGCAGGCCCTCCAATCCACCCTAGAGATAGAGGACGGTGACCTGATCCTTTTTGCAGCAGACTCTTGGTTGCCAGCTTGCGAGGTGCTTGGTCGCATTCGTTTACGCTGCGCCGAACTGCTGCAGCAACGGGGGCGCCTAACCATTGACCCGCTGCGTTTTGATTTTCTTTGGGTCACTGATTTCCCTCTGCTCAGTTTCGATAAGGAAATGAATCGATGGTACTCCAGCCATCACCCTTTCACTGCCCCAGTGGAAGAAGATGTTGATTTGCTGGCGTCTGATCCCCGATCTGTTCGCGGCCAGCATTACGACCTGGTGGTCAATGGGGTTGAGCTGGGAGGTGGATCAATTCGTATTCATCAGCCCTCGGTGCAGCGGACCATTTTCGAGCAAGTCCTTCAAATTCCCGAGGATGTCATTCAGGCGCGCTTTGGCTACATGCTGGATGCCTTTCGCTATGGGTGCCCCCCCCATGGCGGCATCGCCTTGGGTTTTGATCGTCTCATTGCCATCTTATGTCAGACACCCAGCATTCGCGATGTCATTGCCTTTCCGAAGACTGCGAAGGGGACCTGCTTGATGACCGAATCCCCGGGCTCAGTGGATGCTCGGCAGCTTCGTGACTTGCATATCCAGTGGAGGCAGCAACCCAAATCCGAAGGCTGATTTTACAAACCATTGGTTGCTAAAGCTTTGAGCTATTGGTGGATGCTACTCTTCGCCAAGGGTTCATGGGGATGGTGAGTTTCTGCTTTCCTTAAACATGAGGTTGGTTAATTTAAGAACCACTCCATGAATGCTTATCAACCCATGCCACCACGCCGGCCTGATCTTTCGCGCTCGCAACGCTCGCTGGCTTTCACTCTCATCGAGTTGCTTGTGGTCATTGCGATCATTGCCATCCTGGCTGGCATGATTCTACCAGCACTCGGCCGCGCCAAGGACCGAGCCCAGCTCACCTTGGACCTCAATAACGTGAAGCAAGTTCTGCTGGCTAGTCTGATGTATGCTGGTGACAATAACGATTACCTCGCTCACCCCTCATGGGGAGGCAACCTCACGGGTCCTGACAATTGGGTCTATGCAACAAGCAACAACGGGCGCATCCCTGGCGGGCCCTCCGCGCCCGGCTCGGCTGCTGGACACGATATCGATTCGCCCGCATTTGAACGCCAAATGGCTTTTTTTCGTATCAGTCAGCTCGGATCCTACATAGGGGATCAAAAAGCCCTCTGGTGCCCCAAAGACATTTCCACCAGGCGACGTGGCAAGCTCAAGGATTTGTGGCTCCAGCGGCCGGTCAAATTGACATCGTATTGCTGGAATGGAACGATTGGGGGCTATAACAATATCGGGAAGCCCTCGTTGGGAGGTAAGACCTACAAGACCACTAATTTTAACCCCACAGACTGGCAGCTTTGGGAGCAGAATGAGCTCTCACCGCTTAATTTCAATGACGCATCCAATGTCCCCCCTCCGGGTAATACCGGCAATGGTATTTCTATCCGTCACGCTGGCGTCGCCAACTGGTGGGAACTGGACAATCCAAATGGCCAGAGCAAGGTTGATAACCTGCCTGGCGGAGCCGTGGTGGGAGCCTTTGGGGGAAGCGCAGAAATGGTCAAGTGGGTCACAACCTATCAAATCATCAACTCGGACCCCATCCCCAATATGCTTTTCAACGGCCCTCCTTACAGCCGATGAGTGAGGTGCTTTGGTTCGGGTTTGCCCCTTGTTTTGGTGACGGGTGGTATGAAGCAAATCCTTGATACAAGGCCACAAATCACACATAAAGAACCTCTCGGGCCTGCTCAGGCATGCCCACTGGTAGGCAAATAATATCCATGGAAACCTATTTCAACAACTTGACCGACGATGATGGAGGTCGCAAGCAGCTGGTGCAGGACATCGGAAAGCTGATTGAGGAGGCTGAAGGGCTGATCAAGAACACTTCCGAAGACCTCTCTGACAAGAGCAAATCTGAGTTGCTGGAAAGACTCGCAAGGCTCAAGAAATCCTGTCACCAGATCGATGAACAAACCTACGCAGGGGTTGAGGTAGTGGATCAGATTATTCGTCGTTATCCTTACCAGTCTATTGGTGTGGCTGCATTAGGCGGTGTGCTGCTTGGCATCCTGTTAAACAAGCGTTGATCTTTTCCTAACCGTTCGCCTTATGGGGTTTCTTAGGGCAATCAGTCACTGAGGCCACTCTGAATGAGCGGTCACCCACTCACCCCATCAAGCTGTCAGGCGCTCACCCAGCAGCCTGCTCCCTCAGTCTTTTTTGAATCATGCGCAAGCAATATCCCTTTGATTTAATCGAATCCAGGCGTCAGCGCCTATGGGAAGAAACCAAAGCTTTTCAGGCCTGGAATCCAGGGCAGGAGATTCCTGCTGAGCATCCTTTTGCCCTCCGGCATGCACTCTCTGGACCGGTGCCGGCTTCTCAGTTGCCTCCCAAATATTACATTTTGGATATGTTTCCATACCCTTCTGGAGCCGGTTTGCATGTCGGGCACCCAGAGGGCTACACGGCAACTGACATCCTGGCTCGCTACAAGCGTGCCAGAGGCTTCAATGTCCTCCACCCCATGGGGTGGGATGCGTTTGGCCTTCCAGCCGAGCAATATGCCATCAAGACCGGTCAACATCCTCGCGTTACCACTGAGGCAAACATTCACAATTTCAAACGCCAGATTCAATCCCTTGGTTTCAGCTACGACTGGTCCAGAGAGGTTGACACAACCGATCCTGGCTACTTCCAATGGACGCAATGGATTTTTCTCCGACTCTACGGGTCATGGTACAATCCTAAAACCCGACGAGCTGAACCCATCGACTCACTTCCGATTCCTGAGTCCATGGACGATGCGAGTGAGCGTGACGCTTATGTTGATCAACATCGTCTGGCCTTTGTTGCTGAAGCCCCTGTGAACTGGTGCCCCGAATTGGGTACCGTGCTTGCGAACGAGGAGGTGGTTGATGGCAAGAGCGAGGTCGGAGGGTTTCCTGTGGTGCGAAAGCCCATGCGTCAGTGGATGCTCAGGATCACGGCCTTTGCTGAAAAGCTCCTGGAGGGCCTCGATGACATTGAGTGGAGTGATTCACTGAAGGAAATGCAGCGCAATTGGATTGGGCGCTCTGAGGGGGCTGAGGTGACTTTTGAAGCCGCCGAAAGTGGTAGCCAAATCACGGTCTTCACGACACGTCCGGATACACTTTTTGGAGCAACATACATGGTCCTTGCACCGGAGCATGCCTTGGTGGATGAGTTGGTCTCAGCCGAGCAGAGAGAGGAGGTAGCAGCCTACCGCGAGCAAGCCTCTCGCAAGAGCGACCTTGAGCGCACTGAGCTCGCCAAGGATAAGACCGGGGTCTTCATCGGTGCCCATGCCATCAATCCAGTCAATCAGGAGCGCATCCCTGTTTGGATCGCCGACTACGTCTTGGCAACTTATGGCACGGGAGCGATCATGGCTGTCCCGGCTCACGATGCCAGAGATCTGGCTTTCGCTGAAAAGTTTCAACTACCGGTAATCAAGGTAGTTCAGGCACCCGAGGGTCAGGATTCGATTGGATTTACCGGGGCAGGGACCAGCGTTAATTCAGGGTTTCTCAACGGTCTCCCCACCGATGAAGCCAAAGAGACCATGATTCAGTGGCTGGAGGCCCAGCAGTGCGGGCGACGGCAAATCAATTACAAGCTTCGAGATTGGCTTTTCAGCCGCCAGCGTTTCTGGGGAGAACCTTTCCCTATTTTGTGGAAAGATGGCCAGCATCAGGCTGTTCCGGAAGCGGAGCTACCCGTTTTACCACCCTCCTTGAAGGACTATAAACCGACCGCTGATGGGGAACCTCCCCTTGCTCGAGCCACCGATTGGCTCAAGCATGAACAGGGGGCCAAACGCGAGACCAATACGATGCCGCAGTGGGCCGGTAGTTGTTGGTATTACCTTCGCTACATTGACGCCTCCAATGCCAATTATTTTTGTGACCCAGAAGCTGAATCCTACTGGATGGGCACCCGTGCAGAGGGGGCAACTCCCGGAGTGGATCTGTATGTCGGTGGTACCGAACATGCGGTGCTACACCTGCTCTATGCTCGTTTTTGGCACAAGGTCCTTCACGATCTTGGCCTGACCTCCTGTAGTGAGCCTTTCTACAAGTTGGTCAACCAGGGATTGATACTTGGTGAGGATGGTCAGAAAATGTCCAAGTCACGCGGGAACGTGGTTAACCCCGATGACATTGTTTCGGCCTATGGTGCCGACGCTTTCAGGCTCTACGAAATGTTCATGGGCCCCCTTGAAATGTCCAAGCCATGGAACACCAAGGGTGTTGAGGGGGTGTATCGATTTCTTGGTAGAGTCTGGCGCTTAATTGTGGATGAAGAAAGCGAGGTAGCCATGGAGCAGGAAATCTCCTTGGATGCCAGCCAAGCTGAAGCCTCTTTATCGCTGCTCAAGCTTCATCGGAGTATTTCTGGAACGGCAGAACCATCGGCCGAACAGCTCAAGGTCCTCCATCAGTGCATCAAGAAGGTAACCGAAGATCTCGAGGCCATGCGTTTCAATACGGCTATCTCGGCTATGATGGTTTTTGTTAACGAGGCAACCAACTGGGAGGTAAGACCGCTCTCTTGCTTACGTTCCTTTCTAGTCCTACTCCAACCATTTGCCCCGCATCTGGCAGAAGAGCTTCATGGCTTGCTCACTGGGCAAAATCATGAAGTCATAGCCTATCATCCTTGGCCGGCTTACGATGAGGCCCATCTTGTTGAAAAGACCTTGTCCATGCCCGTGCAGATTAATGGCAAACTGAGAGATCGAGTCGAGGTGGCCCTAGATGCTGATCGTGAGGCGATTCAAGCCATGGTGCTTGCCTCTGAAAAGGTTCGCAGCTATCTGGATGGCAAGGAGATCAAAAAACTAATCGTGGTTCCAGGAAAGCTTGTCAATCTGGTCGTCAAATAGTTCAATAAAGGACCCATGACTCCTTCATCCGCCTGTCTCAACCGACGTCGTTTCCTCAACCAAACCCTCCAAGGCGCCGCGGCAGCGGGCCTCGCCTGGATGGAAGTCCCTCGCCTGCTTGCTGATTCTCGCGAGGCTTCAGCCATGAAATATGGTGGTTTTCCCATGGGAATACAGAGTTACTCCCTTCGGGGCTTTGGAGTCGATGGGGCTTTGGATAAAATCCATGAACTGGAATTGCATCATGTGGAATTTTTCCGCATGCATTTTCCGCCGACCCCCGATGTGGCCAAGATTGAGGCGATGCAGGCCAAGCTGGCGCAAAGAGACATTTCCATCAGTGCCCACGGGGTGGAGTCCTTCAGCAAGGATCATAAGGCTAATGAAGCTTTCTTCCGGTTTGCCAAGCAGGCAGGGATTCGCAACATCTCCGCCAACCCTCAGCCTGATTCTTTCGAAAGTCTCAATCGTCTGGTTGCTCAATATGATATTCGCATCGCGATTCATAATCATGGTCCAGGTGCCCTCTATGACAGCCCTCTGGATGGACTCAAGGCTGTAGCAGGCTTCGATAAGCGTATCGGTTTCTGTGCCGATCTCGGTCATTACATCCGTTCTGGAGTGGACCCTGTCGAGGTTATCTATCAACTTGGTGACCGGCTTTACGGTATTCATCTCAAGGATTTTGCCGAGCAGAAGAAAGACACCCAAGGGGTGATCTTGGGTCGAGGTCACCTTGATCTTGAGGGTGTTTTCAAGGCGCTCAAGCGCATAGGCTTTCCAGCTGATGGGGCGCTCTCTCTTGAATACGAGGAGCATCCGGACAATCCCATGGAAGACATCCGAGCCTGCTTGCAGGTAGCCGCTGAATCCGCACAGCGTGTTGCACGTGGCTGATTAAGCCCTATCTGCCTTGTGGCAAGATGGTGATTGATGATCATGGTAGGGAAGGTCCCATTCCTCCCAAGTATGGTTGTTTACTTGGCCTTTCCATGAGTGGTTTAGTCCATCGGATATTCCTTATCTGGCTGCTGTGTCTCAGTTTCGAGGCACAAGCACAGTTGCTCAAACCCTTCCCAGCTCACTGGGGGAATCCTCCAGCTCGACAGACGCGTGACCTTCGTGAACTGCCAGGTGGCTTCGGTCGGGGCAGCGGCACCCTGGCGCGTTGGATCGCACAGCACCTCAAGGCTGATGCAGCACAGGCTGCTGAGGTGGGGATTGCGGTGAAGATCGAGGGGGCATTGCAACAGTGGCATCCGGTGACTTTGAGTTTGGCTGGACCGCAGGCCTCCGAACGGGATACGGCCCCCAACCCGTTTACAGATTATCGCTTTGAAGTGGTTTTTCGCCATGAAAGCGGTCATCCCACCTACCGGGTGCCCGGCTATTTTGCCGGGGATGGGATAGCGGCTGAGACATCTGCTGAGGATGGCAATCAGTGGAGAGCTCACCTTTGCCCAGATAAGGTGGGAACCTGGCACTGGCGCACACTGTTCTTAAAGGGTCGCCAGGTTGCCCTTGAGGTGATTCCCAAGGCCGAGCTCACTCCGTGGAGTGGATTGTCTGGCACGATGGAGATCGCTCCCACAGACAAAAAAGGAAAGGATTTCAGGGCCCATGGCCGTCTGAGTTACCAAGGCAGTCGTTACCTTCGCTTCGTCGGTAGCGGCGAACGCTTCCTCAAGCTTGGGGCGGATGCTCCTGAAACGTTTCTAGCCTGTGTTGATTTTGATGGAACAGTTGCCTCCCCCACAAAAAAGATTCCTCTCAAGACTTGGCGGCCTCATTTAGAGGATTGGCGAGAAGGTGACCCAAGCTGGCAAGGTGGCAAAGGCAAGGGGATCATCGGTGCGCTGAATTATTTATCCGATGTGGGTGGTAACGCCTTTTCCTTTCTCCCTTACAACGTGGGTGGAGATGGTGACAATATCTGGCCGTTTGTGGATCGCAATGACAAGGCGCACTACGATCTTTCCAAGCTGGATCAGTGGAATCGTGTTTTCACCCATGCCAACCAGGTTGGCCTGATGCTTCACTTCAAATTACAAGAAAATGAAATGGATGATCATCGAGTGGGGCATGAACGTCGGGCAGCTCAGGTGAGCGGTGCCCTTGATGGTGGCCGATTGGGATGGGAGCGAAAACTCTACTGCCGGGAGTTGGTAGCAAGGTTTTCTCATCACCTAGCACTGCAATGGAATCTCGGTGAGGAAAACACGCAAAGTTTTGAGGAACAGGTCCAGATGGCAGGCTATATCCGCTCCCTGGATCCCTATGATCATCCGATTGTCTTGCATACCTTTCCGGATGAGCAGGAGCAGGTCTACATGCCGCTATTGGGATGGTCTGAAGGGTTAACCGGGCTTTCTCTTCAGAACCATTGGAAGAGCGTCCACCAGCGGACTCGTTTCTGGGTGGAAGCCTCCCAACAATCAGGGCATCCCTGGGTCGTGGCCAATGATGAACAAAACAGTGCTCATTTTGGTGTGCCACCTGATCCAGGATATGCCGGTTTCGATGGCTTGGTGGTGCAGGGTAACGGTGTGACTTACGACTTGCACGACATACGCAAATACGTCCTGTGGGGTAACTTGATGGCAGGCGGAGCAGGGGTGGAATATTACTTTGGCTATCGATTGCCTGAAAATGACCTGCATGCTCAAGACTGGCGCAGCCGCCATCAATCCTGGAGTTACGGCATGCGGGCCATTGGATTTTTTCAAGACCATGTCATCCCCCTGGAACGCATGCATTGTGCGGACGAAAAGGTGGATGCGATCGAGGCTTTTTGCCTGGCCCAGCCTGGGGCCTGCTATCTGGTTTATTTGCCGCAAGGAGGGTCCTCTCGTCTCAACCTGGATGAGGATCCCAATCATTACTCCCTTCGATGGTTCAACCCCAGGATTGGCGGCAATTTGGCTGAGGGATCGGTCTCCTTGCTACAAGGTGGCGGATGGCAGTCTCTTGGTTTGCCCCCTTCAGATGTTGGGGAAGACTGGCTTGCTCTGCTCCGAGTCGTTGAAGGTCGGTAGGCTCCTATGGTTTTTTCTCCAGCACATGAGAGCTTTGGGTGACTGGGGATATGGAACCCAAGGCCCGAGGAATATTCCATCGCTTGACTCACAACGTGCTTTACCACTAAGGTTTAGCTCAATCCCGGTAGATTTATAATATGCAGTGACCGAATCCCTAACCAGGGCTTTAGCTTGCAGTGATTCAATTAAGTCAAATGAAAAACACACAATCAAATTCCACAGCGAGCTTGCGCTGGCTCTTTGCAGCCGCGCTTGCTTTTCATGCGAGTTCCGCCTCGGCGCAACTTTCCTTTTCGGCTCCTGATGGGGGTTGGAACTACATATACGAGGGTTCTGATGCAAAATATGCTGAACCCAATGAGGGCTTTGCCTCTCTGGATGGAACTTGGAGCCATGACAATGGTTCCGATGAGTGGGATGGATCTGGCATCGGTGGTGACTTCGGTGATGGCAATCGTCCGGGCGGTGCCATGATCTTGTCAGAAGGGAACGCCACTTTTCTGCGCATTCAAGATACTGGGGATCCTCGTGACTATGGTTTCAGTGATCCTGGTTCCAACCGTAAAGTCTACTTGGGGCATGACCTGACCGCTGATGGTATGGCCGACACCATCATGGATGATGGAGTCACCCTGATTTTCAGAGCCCGTATCCCAACCACTGGCGCCCTGGATCCACTGCATCGGGATGGCCAGCAGTCTAATGGCACTCAACCATATCCCGGCTCAGGTGACGGCTATGTGACTTCCGATGGGGGTAAAGGCAACTTTGTGATCAAGCAAGCTGCAGGAGGAGCGATTGCTTTTTCCCTGACCACCGCTGCGGATACCCCAGGTGGTGATCCAAACGGCAACGCCACGAATTTCAGTGGCCTAAGCTTCAATGAATTCAATGGCAACGCCATTTCAGGAGACGTCAATTTTGGGCAGGGTGACGGTGCCAATGTGATTCCTTTTGATCCGACGGTTTGGCACGAGTTCTGGATCACCATCAAAAAGGATGAGAAAAACAATGGTACCCATGTGGTGAAAATATGGATGGATGGTAGTGATGCATTCAGTCAGTTCGATGCCACCGCTGGGACGGGAAGCGATTTTGGCTCCAGCTACTTGGCTATGGGTGCCACCGCTACCCCGCAGAATGCTGCCTTGGACATCGATTTCTTTGGTTTCAAGCAAGGAGCCGTAGAACCTTCTGTTCGTTCCTATCAAGATCCTGACGGGGGTTGGGATTATGGGTATGAGGGTGATTTGGCCGCTTATGCTGAGCCGAATGAAGGTTTTGCCTCCTTGGACGGCACCTGGAGTCATGACAACGGTTCTGATGAATGGGATGGTTCGGCCATTGGTGGTGAATTGGGTGATGGTAATCGCCCAGGTGGAGCGATGATCATCGAAGAGGCTAATGTCAATTACCTCCGTATTCAGGACACCGGAGACCCTCGGGATTATGGTTTCAGCGATCCTGGCTCCAACCGAAAAGTTTATCTTGGGCATGACCTGACGGCTGATGGTTTTGCCGACACCATCATGGATGATGGGGTAACCTTGAACTTCCGTGCTCGTGTTCCCTCTGATGGCCCCTTGGATGTGTTGCATCGAGATGGTCAGCAGGCCAACGGTACCCAGCCCTATCCAGAATCAGGCGATGGTTATGTGACTTCTGATGGTGGTAAAGGGAACTTTGTGATCAAGCAGGCCGCTGGCGGTGCGATCGCCTTCTCACTGACAACCGCAACCGATACCCCAGGGGGTGACCCTAATGCGAACGCGACCAACTTCAGTGGGTTGAGTTTTAACGAATTTGATGGCAATGCCATTTCAGGTAACGTCAATTTTGGTCAGGGCGAAGGAGCCAATGTGATTCCATTTGATCCGACTGTTTGGCACAACTTTTGGATCACCATTGAAAAAGATCCCGCTGAAGTAGGGACTCATCTGGTGCGTATCTACATGGACGGGGCGACTGCGCCGACAACATTCAAGGCAACTGCCGGCACGGGTAGTGACTTTGGTTCCAGCTATCTGGCCATGGGAGCCACCGCAACCCCTCAGAACGCAGCCTTGGATATCGATTATTTCCGCATCAAGGGCGGCGTTCACGCTCCTAACGGTGCCACCATTGTGAACACTGACATCCTCGACCTTCAGCCTGCGCTGGGTAGCAGTGGGGTGGATCCTTCTCAGGGAG
>Ga0181572_10000515_pt1 | contig 27991 bp, 10 predicted proteins | sample 101ome_26_FD_133004 | JGI IMG/M metagenome (GOLD analysis project Ga0181572, IMG submission 133004) | Coastal salt marsh microbial communities from the Groves Creek Marsh, Skidaway Island, Georgia - 101408AT metaG (megahit assembly) | ecosystem: Environmental > Aquatic > Marine > Intertidal... | reverse complement strand
TATAAAAGTTCTGACATAGGTGTTTGTTTTGCAAATTCTTCTAAACTGCTTACACAATTAACATGCTCATCTATAGCAATATAATTGTTGCTTTGTAAACATATAAGTTTTCCTTGTGGTATTTTGTTATACCAATCATTAAAATTCTGGATATGTTCACAACTAGTATTAATAATTGTGTTGGCACTATCTTTGCACTGTTCAATACTACCGTCACTCTTTATAGTAGAATAATGAAAGTTGTCATATTCAATATCATGAATATCTAATGTTTGCGCTTTGAATCGCCAATCGTCAGCAGTCAGCGGCCTATTAAAAGTTTCAGCAATATTCCATACATCTTGATCTATATCAAAACTACGAATCTTGTTAAATTTTATGTTTGCTTCTTGTATCATAGGAACAATAGTTGCATACCAACCTGCACATAAAAAAACTACACCTAAATCCAAATTGCACTGAATTAATTTGTCTACTAACCATTTTTTACTTTTTAATTGTCCTCTACTAATACAATCCTTGTCAAAATTTTCTTCTTGGTATAAAGTTTTCAATGGCTTTACAAATAAACTTCCTGTATATTTTTCTAGAACACGCCATAGTGCATGTTTATCATTTTGTAATAACCTAAACTCATCTGCTGCTTCGGGCAACAGGCGTGCCATGCTATAAAAGTTATGTTCGAGCACTGCCTTGCGTAAATCATCATTGGTTCCTATAATTCTAAAGATACTATGTAAATTCTTTTCAACGACTGCTTTACGTAGTTCTTCATTGTTGGCTATCTTAAACACACTGCTTATGTCTTTATCATTATATAACCTTCTTACATCGCTAAGTCCTTCGTACATATATTCAAAACGATCTAGCAAGTCGACAATTTCTTCAGATTTTATTGTTGACTCTAATATAGCTTCTTTGGAGTATGCATAATCAAATTGTTGCTCTAGCCAGTCAAAGTCATTTATAAGATTGAGCTTTTCTATATTGTCTTTGTTAATTTCACCATATTCTCTACCTGCTCTTGCTCCTTCAACAGCAAATTTAGAAAATGGTATTGTGTTATCTGCATCACTACACCATACGTCTAATCTATGGTCTGTTTCATCTTGCTTTTGTCTATCTATAACAGCACTAGCTAGTTTACAACATTCTCTAAAACCGCTTTTCCAAGCACTAAACGCATCAGTGTTAAATGCTGTAATATTACTAACAACCTTAATTGGTTTAAAATGTCTACTGATACTTGTCGTCATGTCCGGTTTTGTGATATCCATGTTCAGTGTAGCTAATCTAGGAAATAGTTTTACACCACCATAGCCGTATTCAAGACCGTTTATAGGATTGATACTACGCCATACTTTAACGTAGTCCTTTTCATGTTCAGGAGATACATAATCAAAAACAAAATCATTTACAATTTCTGCATCTCCATCTACTATCCAAATTAAATCTGTAGTACATAATTTTGCAGCTTCTACATGAGCTTTTGGAATTCCTTTTACACCATGTACTCTTTTAGCACGAGGAAATTTTTGTTTTAAATTTTCCCAATTTTTTTCAGCGTTAGGTTCATTATATGAAATCATTACAATATCATAATTAGATGATTCTTCTGTTGTTAGAAAGTCTTGGGGTGTACGTTGCGGGGGAACATATACACTTTTGAAAAACTTGCTTTGTTTTTCGTCATAGATGTCTTCTGGTATTCCTAAATCAAGATCGTTATTAAGTGTATATCCTAACCCTGTGATTTCGTAATCAAGTTTGTCTTCTTCTATCTTACTGTACTCTGTATTCCATAGATTGTTTAAATATTCAAAATCTCTTACATGTACATGATCCCAATCAGTACACATAGTTTTATAACAACCTTCTCTGGCTCCATAGACAGCCCACTTTCCGTTCTTTACATCTGAACCTAGAGTTGCCCATATTTTTAATCTATCTAAATTTTTCTTAGGTATTTGTTCATTAAATTGTTTAGGATCTGCTGGTAAACCTTCAATCAAACTCATCTTAACACCTTCGCGGAATCCAGCTCTCCATGCTTGTTGCGGTGTAGCATTATTATGCACATAACTGTAAGTTTTGTCAACTTGTAAATATTGTAAATCCCAGCAAAAATCAACTTGTGCTTTTAAATTGTTAGGGTCTGCATTTTCATGTGTTTTCATATGCTTGACCATTTCTGTAGGCCAACATTTTATCCCACCATTACCGTATGTCAACCCGTTAATAATGTTGTATCCGCTCCAACTGACAACACACTTGCTTAAATCTACATCGTCTTTAAAATGTAAAATTTCATTTATAAAACTGTGATGTATTTTATTATCACCGTCTATGGTAATAAATCTTTCTGTTTCTGCTAAATCAGCACAGGCTTTGTGTGCAGCATCTGAACCTTCTACACCATGCACACGTTTTGCCCACGGTACAAGCTGTTTTAGATCATAATAGTTTTCTTCAGCATTTGGTTCATCATAGCTGAGATAAATTATATCATAATCATAAACTTTAAATTTTCTACTCATCTTATCTCCAAACTACATATAGGAAAACTTTTGTTTAGTATCCATATGCTACAATCTAAATTTTTTTCTTTATTGTTTTCAAAAGGAACTAAAAATTCATTTTCTATTTGGCTTGCATAAAAATACATAGTTCTATATAATATATTAGGATTATTTTTTTCTGTTATTATAAAATATAAATTATCATTTACACTAGATGTTTTTTTAAACTGCCAGCCATCTTTAGTATGCACTACTGTAAAATCTGCATTTGGTCTTTCTTCTAGTTTGTGTATTTTTTGATTTATATCAAAAGGTATAACAGTTTCGTGTTTGTTTACTATATTTCTTTGTTCATCTATAATATAATCAATGAAATTTTTTTCACCGTCAATAAATGGCTGAACTTCTTGTTTTTCTTTTTCAACAAAAGGACCCTCACTATTTTGTGATGCTGATATTGATGTTATTTCTCTAGTTTCACTATTGTAATATACAAACATTAAACAACATCCTCTATAAAATGCAAAATCCCTTGTTGTTTAAAATTTGCAATATATACGTCATTACCGTTTTTGTAAAAACCTAACTTTTCTGACCAATTTTCTTCAGGCTCTGCTAATCCTTGAGAATATGGTTTCATGTGTATAAACATAGGATCATCTCCTGTGTATGCAACTTTGTTATTGCAATCAAGTAATTTTGTAGCCAAACAAATTGCTACATCCATACTAGGAACTTTGGGACTTCTGTTAGGTAAATGACCTTTGTATAATTCTTCATTTGTGTTGATTTCGTAAACTAGATCAAAAAACTTTTTTGTAAATTCTGTCTTTTTAAAGTAGTGACAAGCAACATATAAATTAGGTAAATCATTTTGTGCCCAAGTTTTTCTATCATATGAAATATCTAAAGGTTCTTGCCTATATGTATATGCTTGACTTATAAATTTTAAGTCACAGTCTTTATTTTTTGTCCACCAGTTTTCTAAACTTTGTGTAATCAAACAATCGCTTTCTATTACTGTAGTTTCTTCAAATGGAGAATATTCAATTAATTTTGATCTATTTTTGACGTGAAACTTATCACTGTTTTTTTCTACAACAACAACATTATCAAACACTGTAGATGCAATGTCTTTATCACTAACTAAACAAATAGGCTTTTGATCAAAAGATTTTAAACTTTCAGCACATGCAATAGCATACCTCAAGTGTTTGTCGCCTTGTGCGTATATTAGATATCCTTGTTTCATATCAATCTATCCAAATCAAACTTGTTCATACAATGCACTGTCATATTCTTTGTCCGCACAGGAAAAAAGTTTTTGCCTTTTTGTGGATTGTGTATTAAAAACAATAAATCGTCTTCATTTATACTTTGAATAATATCTTTATCAATAGAATAATGTAAAGTGCCAGGCATTTCGCCTATAAAATCTCCTTTTGAATGATCGTTCATAATATGAGCTGCTATGCTAAATGCAAAGTCATTTCTATATACTGCGTTTTGTATTTGGTAAATTGTTTTATAATATCCCCAATTATCATAAATGTGTTGAACTAAATCAAAATACAATTTATTTGTTTTAGTTTTTTTGAAGTACAAACAAGTAGCCCAATAAAACTTACACCCTGTATCGCTTATCCATTCAAATTCTTTTTTATCTATATAGTTTCCTATATCCTGTGCATTACTATACATCATAAGATCTGCGTTGCTGTCAAAACATTTTGCAATCTCATTATTACATATCAAAACATCTGTATCTAAAACAAGAGTAGAATCATATGGTGTTAAATCATAACTATAAATCCTTGCAACATTTTTGAAAGAAAGTTTAAAAGAAGTTGTATGACTTCGATAAGTTTTCATCGAGTAAGCAAGTTCTTTGTCAAAAGCTATAACTTTATCAAACACAGGATTATCAACTTCTATATCACTTACAAGTGACACAGGAACGTTTAAATGTTTTTGAATCTTTTTTGCACAATAGACTGCCTGTTTTACATAGTCTATTTTTTCATTGTTAAATGCAAATAACAAACATCCTTTAGACATTAACAATTCCTTGCACTGTTTTACTGCTTGTTATTTCAGTATATTCATCATAATACTGTTGTAAAGCTGTATGGTACAAGTTTTTTATATTTTCTAAAAAGTTTTTTGCATCTTCTACTTTGATAGGATTTTGATTTGAATCTAAAAGAATAGAGCCATTTTTTAAATCTATACAATATGTAATCAAATTAATATCTACATGGAACTTTCCAGCATTATAATAAAAAATACACGCATCTAAAAATTTTTGTTTTGCTAACTTTTTCTGATTGTATAGTGTTCTTGAATAATTTGCAAATTCAACTGCGTCTAACAACCTTTTATCCATACGAAAACTCCTTTATTTGTCATATAATTATATAACAAAATTATGGGTTTGTCAACCTCTAGTGTGATTATAGGTTTGAAGTTGTTGAGAACGCAGGTGACGTCACTTCAACATTTGATCCAGTAGCTCTTAGTTGTTGTATAGTGCTTGTTAGTGTACCTGTCACAGGTTCGTCAACTGCTGGTCCTGCTGGGTTTGGTTGAATACCTTGGGGGCCAACTGGTTGTTGATCTCCTAAGTCGTTATCTTCAAAACTTACTCTAAATCTTAGCACTGTGCTGCTGTCAGCTCTTGCATCAAGTTGATATTGGTTTTCTGCATAAACACCACTACCGTTTTTTTGAAAAATTGTTTGATAACTTGTTGTCAAATCATAATTACCAATTGCTTGGGCAGTTCCTGATCCTGTAGCTGTTGTAGCTGTGTATCCAAACTTAATTGTACCCATGTTAGTTAACAGTGTATTCCAATTATTGTATTTAGATCCTGAGCTACCTGTTAAACTTGCACTGAAACGTATTTCGCCTCCGCTGTTGAAAAAATATCTTCTTTGGTTGGCATCACTAAAAGTCACTGTAAATGTATGTGTCACGGTACCACCGCCACCGCCACCCCATGATGTACTTCTAGTGCTGGTAAGTTTTGCTTCCACAGAACTTTCTGCAATGTCAAATAAGTTTCCTTCTACATCTGTAATTGCAGTATCATAATCGTTAAAACCTTCGTCTGTTTGATAAACACCTGTACCTATGTTAGTTTCACTTCTATCAGCACCAATGATTTGTCCAACAGCAATATTGCCTATAGATGCATTAGTACCTGCTTGGTGATTTTTAATTTTGTTTATATCAGTTCTAAGATTATCCATGTCAGCGGCTTGAACAACAGCACCTACTGATACTTGTGAACTTGCCAGTGATTGGCCATAACCGCTTTGACCTGACCCTACACCAAGAATTGTATCTACTCTACTTTGCAAGCCGTTATATTGAGCTGCTTGAATTTCATCTCCGACGCTAACTGCCATAATAATTTCCTTTATAAACTACGTACATATTTATCTATAGTTATACAGCAACTTCAATAATTTTGATTCCTGGATCATTGTTATCTTCTAGACTTTTGCCCACTACACACCATGCATTTGGTGATGCGCTATCAGGACGCAATGATGTAGCTGTACCTGCTGTAGGACCAGTGACTAGTAAATCACCTTTCTTTACAGCACCTTCTACTTTACAAGGCACTCTACCTTTTAGTGCTATAGCTACACCGTCAATGCTATCATTCATTAAATGTGCTGGATTAGTTGAAACAACACCAGCTAGTCTTTGATCACAGAACATTGTGCATTCTGTGACTTCTGCTTCTCCACCAAATACTAATACCGTACCTGGTTCATAGTCTTTGTCTGCTGTGTATTTTTCTGCTAAGTCAGCAAATTGTGCAGATGTAGCAGTTCCTTGGAATACATTTGCATATAAATGTCCTGCTCCGTCTCTTGCTGCAATAGTATTAGAAGTTGCAGCTGTTGATGCTGATCTTGCTGTACCGCCAACATCTAATGTTTGTGCTTCTGTTGCACTACCGTTAAATGTTGTTGCATACATTGTAGAAAATTTGTTAGAACTTGCACCAATGTCTACTGTTTCTGTTCCTGTCCAGCTTGATACATTAGCAAAGCCAGGTAATATTGCATTTGCAGAAAGCCTCATTGGCATTTTTTGTGCAGCACTTGAGTTGTTTACTTGGAAATACATTGCTTGGCCAACTTCATTAGCAATTAATCCTTTGTTATCGTCAACAATTTTAATTGCTAAATCATTAGAGTCTCCAACTGCAAGTCCAATATCTGCAAACTCAGTAAGTGTTGTAAATTCTGTTGTTTCACCTGGTCTCGAAACAACATAGTTTGTTGCATCTAAACCGTTTAATTTTTCAGCATTTGATGCTGTGCCCCAAAATCTGTGTGCAGTAGATGTCACGCCGCCTGTGCTGTTAATTGTATTTTTAAGGGTAATACCCTGACGGATAACATCAAAACCTGGATAAGTAGCAGCATCCTCTGTACCTATTGTAAATTGCTGTGCAGAAATAATATGAATAGTTTCGTCATTAATTACAGATCTAATTACAGGTCTTGAAACTGCTGTGTTATCTCTTATGTTAACACTTTGAAATTGAGTGACTGTTTCGCCAATACCTTGTGGTCCTACTAGTACAAAAGATGTTCCATTATAAGCATACAACTGTTCATTGGCAGTATCCCACCAAAAATCACCTTGAGCAAGTCCTGCAGGGGTAGTAGAACTTACTTCTGCGCCGCCTGTTGTGCGCCATTTTGTACCATCATAAAATTTTAATTTGCTGTTTGCAGTATCAAACCAAATTTGACCGTTAAGTGCTTTTGGTGGCTGGCTCGCACCAGCAAAATTTTCTAAAAGAAAGACAAAATTTTCATTTTGTATTTCACCATATCCAGCATAGTTTTTTCCGACCAGTTTAAGATCAGTAGTTTGATCAACTGTACCGTCTTCAACCACCGTTAGCTGGGTTCCGGTATATCTGTTAATTGTGTATGCCATTTATTTAACCCCTATTGTATATGTTATTTATGCTTTCATACTAAGTTATGCTTTGAAGCGTTCTACTAGTGAAGCTCCATGTTCCTCCGCCTGCTGTATAGATATACAAGTATCTTACAGGATTCAACGAAATTGTACCACTTGCGTCATTGCTTTGTGAAATATCTTGGATTGCTGATTCATTTTGTGTACCATTTGAGTCAACAGAAACAAAGGATTTTGTTAAAACGCCGCTTGTGTCAGGACTTGTAGTAATATCAACTGTAATACCACTAACTGTACTGCTGGAATATGAAATTACCCATAATTTTGCTTCAGTTCCGTCTTCAACACTAGCTGCCGGTTTAAGTGTTTGTAAAATTGTGCCTATACTTGTTGTAGGCCCATTTACTGTTGTAATATCATTAGGATCTGATAATCCAGTAGCATCTATACTAAAAATTACATCCTGACTTGCTATCTCTGTATCTACATAAGATTTATTAGCAGCATGATTATTAGTTGTTGGTGTTGCTACACCATCTATATTCTGACTGTCAATTGTTATTGTGCCGCCCGCTACAAAATTTAAACCTGTTCCATTTATTCTTGTTATAGTTGCAGAATTAAGATTAATGTCGTCTACTGTTAATTCGCTCAATGTTCCGACACTAGTTAAACTACTATTAATAACTGTAGCACCTAAAGTTGTTTTTGTTAAAACTTCGGTGCCGTCGATTTTAAATGCTGGCACAGGATTACTTGGCGTGTTAATTAGGTCAAAGTCTTGATTGCTTGTCCAAGATGCTGTAGATTGTTCCCATGTTAAATCTTTACTACCTTCACTACTTCTTAAAATTATGCCGCCACCATCTACTGCTGTGTCGTCACCTTCTGTACTATCATCTAAAAGTCCTAATTCAATATTTTTATCTTCAACTCTTAAAGTTGTTGAATTAATAAAAGTTGAATCTCCTTCTACAGTAAGGTTGCCTCCTACTGTAAGATTACTTGAAAACTTTCCGTCGCCTTCAACATCGAGTGTGAACGAAGGATTTGTTTTAAACAATCCCATTTTTTGTACATCTGTATCTACATAAAGTGCCGAATAAAAACTACTTCCTGATCTAACTCTTAGAGCAAAATCAGCATTAGACTGCTGTGTTTCAAGCATTGTAGTAGTGCCAGAAATTTTAAGAATAGCATATTCAGTTTCACCAATGCCTACACTTAATCCTGCACTATTTTTAATTCTTAAACTACCTGTTGTAGAACCGTTTGCGTCAGACGGAATAAAGTTGTCACTTGTTTTAACAACACCTGCATCATCTACTAGGCCTTTTGCACTTGTTGCTGTACCATTATACAAGAATCCAGAATTTACAACATTAAATCCTTTTTCTAATAATTGTCTTTTAGGCGTTTGGATGTCGTCTGGATCTTGAGGATAACTAGGAATTGCAAATTCTGCAGGAACATAAAAAGTTTCTGGACTGAATATTCCTACTAAACTGCCACCTATAAACAACTTTAATATAGTTCTCTGAATATCTGATGAATCAATTTGCGATGCAACTTCAAATCCTGTTTTGCCTTGTGCCGCGCTATATTCAGGTCCTATAAGAGTTAGATCTGTTCCGTCCCAGATATACAATTTATTTTCTTCATTGTCTATCCAAATATCACCAACATTTAAATTGCTAGGCTGTGTACTACTTACAACACTGCCGGTCGCTGGTCTAAATGATGTTCCGTCATATACCTTTAATCTGTTGTCTTGCTTATCAAACCACAATTGGCCAATCATTGGATTAGCCGGTTGGCTAGTGGAAGCAAAATTTTCCATAACTTTGATAAAGTTTTCATTTATGAATTCGCCGAAACCTTTGTAATTTTTTCCTATAAGGGTAATGTCAGTCGTAGTATTATCTAAAATACCGTCCGTTAGATCAACAAGTAATTCACCGTCTGTTCTGTTTAATCTATAACTCATTAATTATTACCCTCCAGTGTATATTATAAAATTCATTGTTAGGAATGGATTCATTACATTTATTGCTGTACCTAAACTTTCATCAGTCAACACGCCACCACTTGCAGGATATGCTTGGCCAGCACCTGTACCTGTTGGTGCATCATATATAATTGCATCGTTATCAGTTGGTGTGCCTGCAACATCCCTAATTGCATAATATTGATCTCCGCTTTCGCCTCTTAGATCGTGTTCGTGTTCTGGCAAGTTTTTAGTTTGTATAGAAATTGTTTCAGTACCTGACTTAGCACCAACTGTATCTGCTGCTGCATCTAAAACTGTATCAGCACTTGTACCGCCCATATTGTCAGCACCTAATGGGAACCTACCTCTTAAATCAGGTAATCCAAAATACCCAACAGCTGGTGACGGTTTATAATTATTTCCAATTACATTATAAAGTTGGTTATATGCACTAATTAATACTTCTCTACCATCACATAATAACCATCCTGTAGGAGCAGATCCTCCAGCAAAAGGAACAACTGTGCCGACAGGCGTTGTACCATTAATGGCTGCAAATAGATTTTGTCTACTGATCTTTTTAAGTCCAGTATCCCCTGTTATTCTGTTTATTAAAAATTCATCGTCTGCTTGTGATTCAAGCACTGCTGTTTTACCAGCAACAATTTCATTACTAATAGTAGTGTTGAAAACTTTTAATGATCCTCCTGTTTGACCATCATAAACTACGTCAGGAGCACTTATATCACCTGCAATTCTAAAAGTTGAAGCAGATGTAATTCTATCTGCACTCCCTGCTCTGCCACTTACTGTACCGCTTACATTACCAGTTAAGTTTCCAACAAATGTAGTAGCATACATGTTTGCATATTTTGCACTTGAGCTTCCAATATTTCTTAAGTTATTTTGATCAGGCTGTATATTTCTAGTTGTAATAGTACCAACAGTATTTAAAGTTCCACCGATATTTACATCTTGAGATACTCCTAATCCACCTAGTGTAGTAATTGAACCTGTGCTAAAATTTGTGCTGTTAGTTGTGCTAGTTGATTTAATTGTACCACTTGATTTAATGTTTCCTGTGACATCTAATGCTTCATCAGGTGCAACATTATTAATACCAACTTTTAAATCACTATCTAATCTTAAAATATTTTTTAATACGCCATCATTTTTTACTTTGAAATCTATACTAGAACCTGCAATGTTATGTTGTACAATACCTGCATTTCCTTCAACACCAATATTCATCTCAGCATTTATACCATAATTAATACCTGTGTTATTTTGAACATTTATAGGAAACGCAGTAGTACTTGCAACGTCACCTCTTAAGAAGTTTCCTGCAGCAACTGTGTTTCCACTTACAATAAGTCCTTCTGCCTTTTCTGCTGTTCCATAAAATTTAGGAGCACCATCTCCTGAAATATTGTTAGCAGAAAGATTTATTCCAGGTCGCAGTGTACTAAATCCTGGAATAACAACTTTTGGTGTAAAACTTTGGCTAGTAATTATTGCAACAGGAGATGCATTGACTTCAATTTGTAAAACATTGTAATTTTGATCATCTGTGCCCACAACTGTTGTAGGTGTTGCACCAGTGACTAAACCATCGCTGAATTCTGGTCCTACTAATACCCATCCAGATCCAGAAAATAGATAAAGTTGTTGATTATCTGTGTCTACCCATAAGTCACCTAAAAGACTTTGCGATGCATCAGGAGCAGAGCTTGCTTTTTTCAACCCTCCACTTGCAACCCAATTAGTACCATCAAACACTTTAAGTTGCTCTACACCCGGTGTTGCATCATACCATAATTGGCCTTCAACTGGTGTAGATGGTTGTGTAGCACTTGCAAAATTTTCTAGTAAATGTAAAAAGTTTGTAGCAATAGTTGTACCATATGCTGTAGTATTTCTTCCAGGTAAGCCTAATGAAGTTTCTGTATTGATAGTATTATCTTCAATAGTAATAGTACCTTTGTTAGCTTGATCAGTATATGCTATTGTATATGACATCTACTACTCTCCAACTATTCCGGCTAAACTTTGTATTCTTACTGTGTAATCTATCTGGATTAATCTGTTTAAACTTTTTTGCACAGGATGGAATACAACATGAGTAATTAAATTACCTGTTCCATCTGGTGAATAACTTTTTAATCCTAATTCATCAAATACATATAAACTGTTTTGATCAGTAGCAGTGTCAAACGCATCTTGTCCACTTGGCTCACCATAATCTAGTAAACAAGTGACTAAAACGTCTGTATAATTTGTTCCGCTTACATGTCTTGTTTCAATTTTGTTTCTTACAGGATCTAAATTGTTAACACTATTATCATCAACAATTTTCGTATAGGTTTGATTGTATAAACTTGCATTTGTTCCTGTAGAGTTAGGCGTAAGGTATGTAATAATTCCTGTAGGATCTACAGAAGTTCCTCCATTACCAAAGCTCATTTCATAAATCCAGCCTTGGCCTCTATTACCTATACTATCTGCGAGAGCAATACTCATATTCTCGTAGTGAATAGCGTTATTTTTGTCTATGTACACGTGATTAGTTTCAGGATCATATATCTTTATATGTCCTTTCACTAGTATACCACTTTTATCATGTAAATTATCGCTCATTTTTATATCCTACTACATTATTTATCCGGGTAAGTCAGGGGATACTGATCTCAAGAATCTGCTGATATCACTATCAGCTTTACTTAGCTGTGTTCCTGCACTATTCCATAACTTTCCTTGTTTTCTTACCACTATTACTTTTTGATTTTCACCAGGTGTTTCTAACAATACAAGCTCATTGCCGTTTTGTAGAGAAAATTCTGCTGGTAGTGTGACATCACCTTCCGGCGAATCTTGATTAATGCTTTGTGCTTCAGTTGCATAATTAGTTCTAGCATCACTATTTAATTCGTATGATTCAAGTGTGGTTTTACGCAATCTACGTCCTGCTACAAAAACTTCAAAAGTATCAATTGCTGTACCATTACTGCTAGGATCTGCTGGTGTAAAATCTAACTCATATGTATTACTAGTACCATCTGCTGTGAATATAGTTGTTAAAGTTTCATCTTTATAAGGAACTGTTGATGTTTGACTTATATCATAAAGTTCTGTTCCAATATCATATACAGGTTTTACTCCTGTTCCTAGTGTTCCTCTTCTTAATTGTTTTAGATAAGATCCGTCTTTTCTAAAATATTCAATTCTTTCTCCTTCTATATAAACAATAGCAGGATACTTAGACCCGGGTACTGGATCTGGTAATGATTCGCTATTTTCTACATTGATATATTTGTCATACCAATTAAGTGGTTCAACAAGTCTTACATTGTTGCTTCCATCTAAGCGTTTATATACATTCCTGTTTAAAATATCTTTGAACTGGCTCCAACCAAATTTTGCAGCTAAAGTATCATTAGCAAAATGAAAGGTTTCTATAACATCGTTATCATCTAGTTCTTCTACTAATTTAATTCTTGTTTTATCTGCTGTGATAGCATAATCAACTGACGCATTGAGTAGATTTCCATTTTTAACTACCCAAACATACTGGTCGTCTACCGCCGGAGTTCTAAGATTTATATAACCTGCTTTAAGTTGTCTTAACTCATACCAATCAGCAGTACCTTCATCTGGTTCAATTGTTCCACCTATTTCTCTTATTTCTACTACATCGTCAGTAGATGTAGTAAATCCAAAATCGTCTAATATATTAACTGTGCTTGCGCTTGATCCTGTGATTGTTTTACAGGTTGCATTTACATTTGCTACTGGAGAACTACCATCAAAATTAGGATCATCTTTTCTGACATTATTTAAGAATACTGCATAAGATTTGTTAGGATCAAGTGCAGGTAAAAGATTTAAATCTGTTGTACTTCCATCTATTACAAATATTTGGCTTCCTGTGTTTACTCCTGGTGATAAAGTGGTTCTTTCAACTACATCAAAGTTTTGTCTTTCAATTCCTTGACTATCATGATTACTAAACTGATAAACCGTAATTTTATCACCAAGTGCATAATTTTTATTAATATAAAGTACACCTGGTGTTTTTACAAATTCATTTGATTCATTGTAATAACCAAATCTGTAATCACCACCACTTTGAGTACTATCGTCCCAACCTAAAATATATACACGAAGTATGTCTCCTGATTCACCTATACCTTGGTTTAATATAACTGTACTACCTGATTGTTGTCCTAAAGGAAGTGCTGGATCAAACTGACCAGCTCCTAATAAATCAAAATCTTGTAGATATGTAAGTTCATTTCCATTTAAGTAAACTCTAATTTGATCACTAGTGACAGATCCTACAGGCACTTGCCATAATTTTAATTGATATTCTCTAATATCTGACACAGTAAATTTTTGATTGTATCCCGCATTTAAGATAGTATCATTTATCTTAACAATAGTAAACCATTCTGTAGGATTTGCTGTGAAAGGAGTTTGTGTTAAGGTATAAGCAGTGGTGCTTCCGTCGCTTTCGAACTCATCAATTGATACTGTGCTAAAGTTTTGCACTTGACCTTCAAAAATAGCAAATCTAACAACTTTGTCTAAAGCAGGTGGTTCTGCAAATCTTATTACTACTCTATCTGCAGATGCGTATGTTTCATTACTTCTTACAAGTGTATGGGCAACTGTTTCACCATCAATTGTGACTAAACTACTCATATCGTTTGTGTATGTCACATTTGTTAGGAAGTCACCTGTAGATCCATCTCCTATAAATTCGTCTATATCTAAAACATTTGCGCCACTGTATTCTAATGTGACAAAATTAACTTTTGTGCCAGCTACTGGAGCAGTAGTAAATTCGACTTCTTCTGTGTCATAGTTTATTGTATAATCTGTTTCTAATTTTTTAATACTAAAATCTACTTTGACAAATAAGTTTTCTTTGGTGACAGGTTTAGTACCAATTGCAAAAGATTTTGTTGATCCATCGCCTGTATAGTTTCTCGACACAACTTTACTTGCACCTGTAGTTGGTCTTTCATATACTTTTATGTCAACCGCGTCAAATACTCTTCCAGGAAGTTGTTCATCTGGGCCGCCACTATTTGTAGGTGTAAAGAAACCATCTCCATCAATATTAATTTCTTCGGCTAATATTCCTTGTGCTGTATCATACTGCAAGCCGCCGCCTTCAATCAAAGTATCGTAAGTTCCTGGCAGTGGTAAAAAGCTACCATCACTAGTAGATTTACGTATTACAATTTCATCATCTGCAGCTGTTGGAATTCCAAGCTCATCTAATTCAATAACTGTTTGTGTTCCGTCACCTATTATAGAACGCATGATTGCATTAGGGTTTGTAAATTGAGTGCTATCGTCTACCCAATCTGGATCATCTAATCTAACGCCATTTTTATAAAGATTATATGTGACACCACTTTCTAAAGGTTTGTTCAAAGTAAGTGTAATTGTGCTTCCATCTAATTTAAAAACTTCATCTTCGTAGGTAGTATCATATGTATCGTATTCACTTGTAAACCACGGACCTGTATCCCAGCCAGTTGGTCCGCCGAAATCAAAACTTTTAACTTCTACTCCGCCGTAATCAACACCATCCATTAATTGACCTAAATCTTTTGCAAATTGTCCCGTGCTAGGATTATACGCAAGATTTATTCTATCCTGGGCTGTTAACAAACTTACTGCTTTCTTATAATTGACTTGAACTGATGTGTTGTTAGATGGAGGTGTGCGTAATATAATTCTACCGTTGTACCTAGTGTATGTTTTAGATGTGTCTTTTACATTTTCATACGAATATTCACTACGCAGTAGCACTACATTATCAACTACTACTTCAACTTGTGTGCTTTGTAAATCCATAGGCCATTTTAAATCAAAAACGTATCTTGATCCTGTGCCGATAAACGTTTCTGCCTCTTCAAGATATGTAATTAAATAATTTCCTGACACCCTATCAAATTTAATTACATTTAACAATGACCTTGGTAAACTATTGCCTATTATTACACTGCACTTTGCATCTCTTCCGCCTTCTCCTAGTGTGCCATTGATTGTTATTAATGGAGCACTCAAATACCCGCTTCCTGGATTGGTTATTTCTATTTTAGTAATTTTTCCATCTGCACCAAGTTTTGAAATGGCTGTTGCGCCGGATCCTCCACCGCCTGTAAGTAATATTTGAGGTGCTTGTGTGTAAGCCTTGCCACCGTCTGCAATTTGTATTTCCTTAACAATAAATCCTACATTATCTTTCCAATTTTTGAATGGATAAGTTTCTAGTTTATCATTAACTCCTATTAGATTGTTGTTTACAACTTTTACATCTTGCGGTTTGATACTTTTTGTATCATCATCAAAACTAGGTTGTAAATCAAAATCAGTAATTCTACTATTGCTGTCTTCTATTTTTTCATAAGCACTTATATATTCTCTTAGTTTTGTTTTGAACGGTTTTACTTCTTCTAAATAATCTTCATAACTAGGTAAACTATCATTATTGAAGGTAATATCTTCTCTAAGTTGACCAACGTTATGTTTTGCTTTTACAAAACTTGTCTTAAATGCCCAATCTACATATCCTTGTTCAGCAAACACATATCTTAAACTAGCAAAGAATAGATTATTATATTCTATAGAAAGTTCTTCTGTAAACAAATCTTGTTTAATTGCATTTAGTATTTGTCTTATTTCTATAGAAGGAACACTATCAAAAAATTCTGTATCAAAACTTATAATATCAAAGCCTGTTGCACTTGCTTGAGTATCATACAAAGTGTTTTTAAATTGTATAGTACCATTTTGTCTACCTATAGTTTCATAGTTTACGGTATAATCTACATCTTCTCTGACATCAATTTTACGCAATAACAACCAGCCGCCGGAACCAATTGAATTAATTTTAATAATATCGCCAAGTTCGTCATCTAAACCTTGTAATTCGTATGCATTGTCTATTACAAAATTTGTTTCTGTAAATTCATTAAAGTTTTCAGCATACCAATCAACATATTCCCAGAATAGTTTAACATCATATGACTGGCTGGCAATTCTAAGCCAAGATCTTAAATCACTATCTCTCTCATACAATGCCCACTTGCCTTGAATAGATGTGTCATTTTTTACAAGGACAGTATATTTTCTTACAGTGATAGTATCTGTAGGACTGTAGTTAGATCCACCTTTAACAACTGTTGCACTAGTTATAACACCAAGGTTATTAATTGTAAATTCAATTTCAGCACCTGATCCTGTGCCGTTGATTGTGTATGTTGGTGCTACAAGATATCCTCTACCTGCATTTAATACATTAATGTCTTTTATAACACCATCTTCTATTACTAGTTGGACCGATGCTTGTTGAGCTTTTGCAACTCCAATAAATTCAAGTTCTGCAACTGTTTCTACAGTAGTGTCATACTTTCTAGAAATTGCAGTTGGTGCTGGATCTTCAAGTTGTAATTTTAATAAACTTTTATCATCAACTATTAAATTCTTTTTAAGAACAATGTTAGCTCTTTCTATAACTTGTTTTAATGCTTCTTGCTTGTTGACAAACCAACTTTGTCTAGGACTATTAAGTATACCGTATTTTTGTTTAGGTGATAAGTCAGGTGCAGGAACTATTTTATTTTGTTCATCATAACCAATTAAACTATCAAACCATTTACGTTCAATATCTCTATTAGGTTTACTTGTTGACAACCCTTCAGTTATAATTTGATATTGATTATGGATGTTTATCTGTTGGTTATCAATTGTCCAATATTGAACACTAAATGCTACATCATCGTCTGATAGTAAATTATCACAATTATAAATTGTAAAACTATTATTACTTAAAAATGCAGCAAATCTGTACCCTTGTGCTTTTGGATCACTTATAAGATTCGCAACATCAAAACTACTCATTGTTCTAAATTCTTTATTAGGTATTGTTTTTTTATTTTTCACCCAAAAGTAATAGTAGGTTTGTAAAGATTGACTTACTTTATCATAAACTTGCTTGGTTGCATATGCTGTATCACCATATAAACTTGTTCCAGAGATACCTCTATCTAAAGTTTCACTTGTGCTTTGGACTTGATCCCATTTACTCGGAAGAACTGTTGATTCAACCCATTCATAAACATCAATTGTATTTCCGTCAAACAATGAGCTCCAATTATTTGAACTGTAAATAGAATTTCCTTGGTAAGGATTTATAAATTTGGCATTAGTTAGATTCCACCAAAGTTGTCCTACTTGTGCAGGTCCCCAAGAGTTAGTAGGACTTACAACAACGCTTCCTGTTCCTACAGTGTAAGATGCAGGATCATAATAAGTTTTATAACTAAGATTTTGCTCTGCTGGTCCTGCTATTTTACCTTGTATAGGATCAATATAATCTAAGTAAGTTAATAACTTGTTAGTTTTTCTATTGTATAATATAACACGTTTAATTTTTTCTAGGTTTACAGGATCTTTAGATTCTCTCAGTCTGTTGTATATGTTTGATCTTTCAGGTAATCTAAAGTCTACAACTGTACCTGTAAACAAACTATTGCTCGATACAGTTGGTAATCCTACATAAACATGATTATTTTTTAATACTGTGTTTCTACCAAAGTAGTATACAGGACTATTTTCATTTTTGTAAAATAATTGTTGCCCGTACAGTAAATTTCCGTTTACGTTTTCGTAGATATATAAACTTCCTTGATCAATAAAGTTTTCTTTGAACTTGGTAAATTCTTTATCAAATGTAGTTGATACTGAATTAGGATTCGATGTTGCATCTAAAACATATCCTTCTTTTCTACCACTGTAAAAATCAAAAGTAGTAGTTTCTGTATTATCACCGTTTCTTGCATTTACAAGTAATCTATTGCCGTCAAAATCAATTACTGATCCAAAAAGCTCATTCTTATTATCTAGAGGACTTAACAATGTTTGACTATATTCAAATAGTCCGTTGTTTAAAGAATATATGTAAACTTTACCTTGGTTTGTTTTTTGACTATCATCGTAAGGAGCAGATACAGCTAATAATTTTCCATCATTACTAATTGCTACTTTTTCTGCAAATGCCTCTGTATCGCTAGGAGCAGCAATCTGTTGACTACGTAAATATTGGCCTTGTATTATCCTGTAAATAACAGCAAGGTTAGGTTTGTCATTGCCGTATTTTGCATTTACAACTAAAACTTCTCCATTTGGTGTGGTATCAAAACTAGATGCAAACTCGTATAGACTACCTTGATCCAAGACAGAACTGTCGCCACTAGCTATTTGTGTTGAATCAAATGGATTCTCTGCACTATAAGAACTATCGTTTTGAACTATTAAGCCTGTATCATTAGGCACGTAGCCTACATAATCTATTAAATCATCTGTGCTATCCCATTGGTTAGTATCAAATGATCCTGGATTTATATTTGTTATTGCATTGTATAACTTATTATCTAGATAAACTATATCACCTATAAAATAAGTTTTTTCATCACTAAACTCACCTTTAAATTTTTTATTTTTTGCATATTCCCAATTAAACAAAACATTGTTTTCAGTTCCGTTTTTAATAAAATAAATCTTGCCAGGATTAACCTGTGTGCCATCACCAGGTGCATGAACATAACCTCTATAAACATCTTGAGTAGATTTTGCAATATGAACATTTTGTCCTACATAATTATTTGTTTTTCTTTCAGGTGCAACATAGCTGCCTAAACTTAGGAAATTACCTGCCAACGTTCTTCTGTAAATGTAATAGATACCTTCATTAGTAAATGATCCTACATCTCCAGATCCACTAGTAGGTATTTTGAAAGTTTCAGTCCAATCAAGATTACTACTACTAGGTCTATTAGCTGGTCTTGGAATACCTAAAACATTTTCTTCTTTGTACAACCAATACTCAAAATTGTTATCTGGCTCTAAGTATAAAAAGTCTCCTGTTAAAATATTTGTGACTTTTTTAGCACCTAATTGGTGATCGAACAAGAAACTACCTCCAGTATACGGAACATTTATTCCAGCATCAAATACAAATAGTTTTCCTATACCTTGAGAAGTATAACCTAAACTCACTCTTTGTATTTGTCCCATTACACGAGGAACAGTATATATTCCTGCTCTACCATATACATCAGGATCAGGCCCAGAAATAAAAGGTAAAAATTCTATTTCTGCATTGTCACCAAACTGATTACCTTTGCTAAAATTACCACTTACATTTTTTACAAATATAACAACATCATTTAAACTTCTTTGATAAAATGCAACTTCTGCTGTAGCAAGTGTAGACTTATCTCTTACAGTTTGTCCTACCAATGGTTCAAATGGTTCACCATTTAAAAATTTTGTATTTCTATATGCAATATATCCGTCCCATATATCGTCAATTGTGTGTTTCTTGTTAGTGATACTGTAAGCAAGGTTTATTGAACTAGGATCTTCTAGTTTATCTGTGACAGGTATGCCGCCTAAAGTAGAAGCAAGTGTGCCCGAACTACTTGCAGTAATTAAATTGATAGTATCAAAATTACCTGTGACACGTTGTACTTTGACAGTAGTTGAATTTGTGACACTTTCAACTGTGATACATGTTGCACCGGTCACTAATTGTGTAAGAGTTTCACCTTCACCTAAAGAAACAAGTCCTGTAAATTCTAAAGTTGTTGTTATATCTGGCAAATTATTAACATATAGTTCTACTTCATCCCCTGGAGAGCTAACACTACTAAGTGCTTCAGGTACTCTAACAACAAATTTAGAACTTAATATTGGATCGGTGTTGCCTTCAGGTCCCGGAGAACCCTCAAAACTTAAAGATTGTATATAGCTGTTTATAACAGATTCACTGTTCTGTAAAGAAGTACTGTAATCTAAACTCTGATAATAGTATCTTGTGCTGCTAGTGCTATCGCCGCCTGTAATTGCAGTGATAATATCTTTGTACACAAGTCCGTATGCTGGATCGTTGTTAACATTGCCGATAGGATAAGGATTACTTGTTCTTATAAACCAATATCCGCCATATACACTTGATGTGTCTATAGTTTCTGCCGGACCTACTCTTTCATACTCACCAACAAAATCATTTCCATTAATAAACAAACTGTTTTCACTTGGGAATTCGCCGTTTACACTTCCTACATATATTGTAAGTTGTGCTTCTTCGTTATGTGTATAAACAACTGTACCTGTCGCACCTTGTGTAGTCACAGTGTCGCCAACTAACGGTATGTTGTTGGATGCGTCTACAAATAAAATAGCGTCAACTTTTATATCTATTGTATGTGTATCTGCACTTTCTAAATATTCTTTTGTTATATAAGGATTTGAACCACCAAATGGAGATGTACTAACTAGATCTATTTGATCTTGATTTGCGTTTGACAAATTGTTCCAACGTAGATAAATTTGATCACCTACTCCTGATCCTTCATACATATCCTTAGGTGCTCTTATTAAAAAGTGATCTGTAGTAATATTTTTGAAAGGATAATCACCTGTTAAAAGTACCGGAATATCTTCTCTGTCAACTGTATCATTGTTGATTTGATAATTAATTTGTGCAACACTATCAAAAGAAGAAAATTCTATATTATCAACAGCTCTTTCAATTGCAACATCTGCTGACCATAAACTGTCATCTTCTCTAACTATATCTCCTGCCGCAAAAGACTGTGTAGAATCAAAGTCTCCTTTGAAATTAGTTTTTACATTAGATGCTTTAGGAGCACCTACTAACAAGAACTGCCCATCTCCACTTAGACTTACACTTGCTCCAAAGTTTTGACCTGAGTCTGCTATACTTGTGTCTGCTTCTATAACTTGTTGTAATGTGTAATTTAAACTATTAGATGCTCTGTTATAAATGTAAACTTTTCCGTCATCAACTTCAGGTGCACCTACTGCTAGTAATACATTCCTATCATCAACAGATAAACTTTTACCATACTCATGTCCTGTACCTAATTCTGTATTACTAATCTCTTGAAGTTCTGTATATCTATTTTGATTTTGTAAAACTACCCAACGTCCTGAACCATCATTGTCTATCCATAGTTTTTCACCAGGATCCATTTCTTTTTCTGCAAATTTATTTGCATCTATAATATCTGTTTTTCTGCAGGAAATAAATTTTGTTAACACACCTGTACAATTTTCAATTTCTGCTATATTTTCATTCGTCTCAAATACAACTTTATTAAGAGATACACTTTTAACCTTAAAAAATCCTTGCAACGGATTTTCTGTTTGTGTTATTTGCACTGTACTATCATCAGGACTCGCAGCATCAAAACTAGTTGTAATTACATCAGTTATTCCTAATATTTCACCTGTGTCAATATCTAATGGTGTTGATCCAAGCAGTATTGTAAATTCACCAGTACCACTTTCTATTGATTCTATTTTGTAGTCCGTAGCTACATGCTGATATACATTCCAAGTTTCATTAACATTACCAACCCATACATAACCTTGGTTAGGCAGTGTTGTAAAGTCTTGTGATAGGATATCATTATACGATCCTATTCTTGCATCAATATCTTGGGGATTTACATAACCACTATCTTTTGTATAACCTTTTGCAATATATTTTGTTGGAAAAGGTTTGTGATCATAATCTTTTGATTTTAAATATGTTTCATAAGGTAAAATTCTATATACTAAATCAGTTGCTGAAGTTTTTTGATCAACTAGTTCAATTGGTTGAGGATCTAATCTAAATTGTTTTTCATCTAATAAGTATTCTACTTCTTCAAAACCTTCACTAGCACCATATTGGCCATCTTTAATTGCCCATTCTTCATAAAATTCTAAACTATCTTGATTAGCACTAGCTAGAGCATCAAAAAGTTTTGTAAGTGAATTTTTTGTACCTTTGTCTAGAATAAATCCTTGATAAAACTTATACTGGCTAACATCGTCATTTATAATATTTTCTAAGTATTGACGTTTTTGATACCCTATTAAATGTTGGGCAAGTCTTTGTTGTTCTACATCAAAATTATCGCTATCGAGATCATAATAATCAGCGAATTGATTAATTTTGTAATCAAAGTTTGCATAAAGTCCTGGTTTTGGTTCTTCACTTAACCTTACCCATTGGTTGGCAATAAAGTTTTCGCTACCTGCGATTTTTTCATTTGCGCTGTAGAAAAACTCTTTATATTTTACAAGATCACCAATTGCATAATCTTTCCAAGACTCCCATTCCGTAGGCCTTGCGTTATCATATATAAAGCCAGGTATGTTTAGACTACCATTCCAGTTATCAGTTCTGTATCCTAAAACTTTTATTCTTTCCTGTCTATAACCAGGAGCAGTATCATATATTACATCTCCAAACACAGTTTTGTTGTCAAGTAAGGCAATATGCTCTTTTTGCACTAATGGAAAACGTGCGGCAAATATACCGTCAGCTGTATTGACTGCTTTTACAATACATTCGTTGTCTAAACCTTTTTGTATTTTAACAAATTCTGGTTTTAATTTTTTACCATCAACTTTTAAAATACTATAACCGTAAAAAGTTTCGAAAAGATTGTCAACAACAGAATATGATGATTTCAATTTAAGTGTTTTAGACCCAGGACTTAAACTAATTATTGCGCCTGCACTCCAGTTTTGTGTAGTCCAATACATAAACTGTCTTGTGCTTGCGTTCCAATCACTAACTACATTAGAGTTGTCTATACGGTCTTCAAATACAAATCCTATATCTGTTAAATATTTTCCGTATCCTAGTAAAAAATTAACAACATCTTGTATTGTTGTTAGCTTGTCTCCATAGTTTAATTTGGAAACGTTTTGTTCATAAACTTTTGGGAAAGTTGCTCTGCGTCCACCAACAATAGGCAGTGTAGGTAATTTAGCAAACTTACCACTATCTAAACTAGTTCCAGATGTATGTGTTTCAGTTGCACGATAGTATTCATTATTAAATAAAACTATTTGTCCTTCTACATAAGTTTTTTCATTTGAAAAATTTACAAAATTTTCACTGACGCCGCCTACTACTACAACAGGATCATTTTGTTGAGGTATAGGTTTATAATAAGAAAATTCTGGAACAGCATAATCATATCCTCTGACAACATAACCATCTGCTTGTTTTTCTACAATGACTCCACTATAAGAAATACTTTCTAAAGGACTACTAGTATTGAGAAACAGCTCATAGTTTTCCTGAGGAATAAAAACATTTCCTTCATTAGTCGGAGTCCTGCTGTCTAATATAAATTTAAACTTTTCTTTATCTGAATATCCACCTAATTTAACACCTATTTGATTTATAATAGATTGCAAATTAGATTTATATTTTGTATAAGACGCTGTAGAATCACTAGCCATGTAGTTAGAAATATAATTAACTAGTCCACTTGTAAATACTTGTGTATCATCGTTAATTGTATTAGGAAATACAATATTACCTAATTGTATTTGTTTTTCAGTGTCACCATACACAATCTGATTTGCTATGCTGCGCTTTTGGCGAAGTCTGTCAAAACCTACAGAAAATATTTTATTTGGCTGATTCAATACCCAAGATGTAATAAGTGCAAATGGATATTCGCTTCCTCTTCTCCAAGCAGATTCTACAGGGCCGCCATCGCCATATGTCCAAGAATCTGTAATTGCAGATACGTCAAAAGTTGCAGACAAATTACAAGCAACAGGAGATAATAACTGCCCTTCGTCATCAGTAGGAATAGTATTTGTAAGTCCTGGTCTTGCATATTTGCTTTTTATAATTAACTGCTTGTCCGGTTCTCTTATAATACCTTGTTCTAAATCACTCCACAAAACTTCGTTGTTTCTTGTATATGGTGCAGGACCATATGTTGTTTCCCACCAACTAGGTTTTACATTAAAACCCAGCATCTCCCATGGATGAGTATGTGGACGATCGGTATCGTATGCATATATAAATGCCTGTCTCCAAAATCCTGGTAATTTTTCTCCGGTAGGATAATTTGTTTTTGCGTAATTAAAACTAAATTGATTATCTCTTGAAAAAGTATTATTCACTACATAATCACCGTCAACTAGTTGATTCCATTGTAGGAAATCAGGTGTCATGCTTTTATCAATTTGATGTTTTGTAAATTTTGTTTTTCTGTGTAATCCTCCAACAAAATCATGAATGTCTAAAATGTTAGTATCATAAGAAACCTTAATATTGTTGTATATTCTTTTTTCTAATTCTAATAATAGATTATCTCTAAAATCATTGAACGCAACAAACTTACTACCATCATGACCTTCTATAACATTGGCTGGTGTTGTAATTGTTGTATCTAAATAAATTTGCGGTTCGTAGGCAGGATATAATCCTAACTTTGTAGGAGTAGGTGGCATATAACTACCATTAGTACTGTCATACTCATATATCTCAATTTTATCGCCTATCGCCTTTGTTGCAGTGACAACTACAAAACCTTCATTATTAAATGTATAATCTCTATTATGAATTAATTGTGTAGCATTTTGGTAAACTTGAACTGCTTTTATACTTGCTGTTGATAATGAAAATACTTGGCTTAATGGAAAGAATTGTTCATCAGTATCTTCAATTACATGTTCAGTTCTTATAAAACCACCTTGTGGAATCATATCACTAAAATAAAAAGGCATACTAGATGTTTTATCTTTGTTCATTTCCTTAAGTATTAAATCTACATGTTGTTTTGTAGGTCCTTCATAACCTAATTTATTTGCAACTTCTAAAAACTGTCTTTTGAATTTGCCGTATTCTCTTCTAGCATATCTTAAAGATTTTACAATGTTTGAATCATCAGTTAACAAGTGGTATAAACTTAAATTTATTGGTCCACTACTTTTTATAAATTTACGTCCAAGATTGGTAATTTTTCCTATATCTCTTAAATTACTTGTACCTGGAAATATACCATCAAAATTTATAGATTCTTCTACTATAGTTGCTACATGGTCATTAACCTCTCCTAAAGTAAATTGGCTGAGATTTTCGTTTAATGGATTTTTTTCTAAATTACTAGGTATTTCATAATATCCGTTTTCATTTTTTGGATAGTCTGCTCTAGTTTTTATAATAATTACATCATCTAAATTTAAACTGTTAGTAAAATTAACATAAACTTTACTGTTAGCATCTTGTTTCAATATGTAATCAATGTTGTTTCTTTGTAATACATTATTCAAGTATATTCTGTGCCATAACTTATCTGAAAAAACTAAATCATCATAAACATCAATATAAAAATCATTAGTAGTGTTATCAAAAATGTATTGTTTTATTACGTTTTGATTACTGTCAGTGTTTGCTGTTATAAAACCATTTTCGTTTGCATATGTTTCTCTATCACTGTATATTCTTAAATAACCACTATCAGTAGGTTTGGTTAATAAAGTAGTTCCTTCTTGATAATTGAAACTATCTTTTAGTAAATCAAAGTTAAAAGTTATATCACCTACATTTTCAATTATTCTATAAGTTAGAGGAAAGCCTAATTCAGTATCATTATTTCCGTTTCCTATTTCATATGAAAATATTTTATTTCCAGTAAATGTGCTTGCATCATATTTTGTTGTATCAACAAAGGAAACATCATCAGCATCATACATTTCAAACTGAGGTTGTTGATTGACTGCTGTTTTAGCTTGACCTGTCTTCCATTCACTTCCATTAAAGTAAAAAAACGATCCATTGTAAGTGTTTCCAGATTTTACTAATACTGTTTCGTTCAAAAGCGGTGTAGAATCTTCTTCTTCTGTTAAACTTATTTGAACAGTGTTTCTAAAGTTAATGAAGTTTACTTTATATATTTTTCCTTTTACCAACTCGTCGGTATCTGCTGTGAACAACACTCTCATGCCATTTGATAAGTTTACACCATCTATGTTATAACCTGTTGAACCTTCAATAGTTGAAAATATATCTTTTGTTTGTGTGTCAACTAGATCCACATCTGTTTTACTTTTTGTACCAAAATTAATTAATTTGATTCCTGCTTCAAACTCAATAATAGGACGTTTTGCTCTTGCACTTTGATCTACGTTAGAAACTGTTTGGTTTATTTCAGCTGTTTTTTCAATTACACTCTTATGGAACCATCTATTGTATCTACTCCATAAGTTTCCATCAACCGATGATCTATTGATTACAATGTAATCTTTGTTTGCAGGGAACCCAAGTGCTTCACTAAAAGGATAAAAATCAAAACCTTGTCCGTCAAATTCAACATCAATGTTATCCGTAAATACACCACTGGTTGCTAAATCTTCTTGTTGTATAAGTTTAATTTTGTCGCCTACACCTTCAACGTACCATTCTCCGCTGGCATATTTTTCAGGTGTGACATTACCTACAAAATTTAGTTTCATTCCATTTGATATATCGAATCCAGAACTTGTTTTGTAAGTTTTTTTACCTATTATTTCTTTATCTACATCTATACTCGTGCTTTCTACTATATCTCTAATGTAAATGAATCCACTTACGTTAGGATCATTTTTTGAAATATAATATAACTTTTCCGGTGCATCATCAGGTACTGTAAATTCTATAATACCTTTTTCCAAATAAACGTTTGCAACTGTGTTTCCTTCTTCATCAACTTTGCTTACACCAGTGTCATAAATTAAAGAAGTGTTTGTTGCTTCACCTAATTCAACACTGCCTTGTGAAACTGGATCAACTATAAATCCTCCGGCATCGTATGCAGTGCCATCTTGATCATACAAAATAGCATCAAACACTCCTGCACTTCTTACACCATCAGTGGTTTCTACAATAACTGCTTCACCAGGTTTCCAACTTTTTCTAGTTGCAAAAGCAATAGGATGGCCAGGAACATCTACATCAAATTTATACTTTTGTCCTCTATACAAAGTAATAGAAGGATTATTAGTTAATCCATCTGGTGAAAACAAATAAGTTAAATTATCTGCATTATCTTTTAATGACACAGTATAAGTTGATTCAACTTCTGTGCTTTGACCTGCTACTGCTATACTATCTGGTCCGCTTGGCAACCAATAATATTCTCTAAAGTTTGTGAATTTATCCCAGTCAATATGCGGATTCCAGCTGTAAAATTCTTGCGAATTTAAATTGCTATGATTATTAGTTGATCCTCCAAGATTTTTTAAAGTGTTTATATAGTCATTATAGTCTTTATAAAAACTTAAATTTCCTAGATTATCCTTAATAATCGTTGCTGGTTCTAATTGATAATTTTCTCTTTGAGAACTTATGTCTCCTATATAATTATCACTAGGTAGAAATGCTTTTGTAGATTTCCTTCCTACATAACCATTTAACTTCTCTGCTACACCAGGTTGAATTAATTGATCTAGTGTGCTAGATAAAAATTTCGTATTGTATGAAGTTCTAAAATACCTAGGTAAATGATTAGCACTACTTCGTCTTATGCTTTTATCACCGCCTGGCAATCTTGGTTCATTTTGATCGTTATCATATGCCATTAGTAGCTACTGCCTCCGGAACTAGAACTGCTTGAACTGCTTGAACTACTTGAACTACTTG
>Ga0181572_10000494_pt1 | contig 28724 bp, 16 predicted proteins | sample 101ome_26_FD_133004 | JGI IMG/M metagenome (GOLD analysis project Ga0181572, IMG submission 133004) | Coastal salt marsh microbial communities from the Groves Creek Marsh, Skidaway Island, Georgia - 101408AT metaG (megahit assembly) | ecosystem: Environmental > Aquatic > Marine > Intertidal... | reverse complement strand
CGGCCCCCCCTTTGCGCCGGTACCGGACGCGAGCGTGCCCACGGGAGCGATGAAACTCGAGTACGTGCGCGTGCGCGAGACTCTGCGCGCGATCGTGACGGGACGGTCGGTGCGGGATGGGAGCGTGGCGCCGACTCCGGCGCTCGGGACGAGAATCTTCGTGTGAGCGAAACCTCGGCGGCGTCAGTCGACGACTCGCGTGCGCGAACATGGAGCGCGCGCTGCGCGACGCGCTGCGCGACGCGAAGAAGACGCTCGGCTCACCGTCGAGCGGGGCGTCCGCGTCGCCGTGGCGCAGCGCGGTGGACGTGTGGGTTGGTTTCTTTCACGCAATCGATTGGACGGAATCGTGGTTGAGAGCGCTTCTTGCGTCGCACGCGGTGTTGCTTTCGATCGTCTTGATCTACCGAAAAAGTGAACGCGTTCAAGGTGTGCTGTTTTGCGCGTGCACGACCGTCGTGCTCGCGGCGGAACGTCTCAACGCGTTGGGAAGCGCGCGCTGGGAATCCTTTGCGAGCCAAAACTACTTCGACAAGAGAGGGAGGTTCATCTCTGTCGTGCTCTCGACGCCGCTTTTGGTCGTGACAATCGTCGTGTTGATCAATTTCTTAGCCATCATGACGGGAATGATGGTCGAAGTCGCGAAACGGCGTAGATACGCGGGTGTGAAGAAGACGCAGTGACGTCGCCGCCGGCGCGCGAAACGAAGTAGCCTCGGCCGCGATGGAAACGGCTCGATTGTCGATTGTTTGTAATCTATGTATCAATGTTGTTGTCAATGACGCGCGCATTCCGTCGTCGTCAAGTCGTAAAGGTACAAGAGATTATATTCATTGTGCTGTAAATCTACCGAAAACGTGTGGAGGCGGTTCTAGACGCGCTACTTGCCGAATTTTACGATGTCGTGTTGGGAGCAGATCTTTTTTATGTGTTCGAATTTGGCTTTAGCGTCCGGGACGTCCAAACTCAAATCATCGATCGCTCCGTCGGTGCGAATGAATCCTTTTTGGAGCTGACTCGCGCTCAACTCGCCGCTATCGCCGAGGACTTTGAACAAACCGAGTATGACTGCGACGGTGTTGCAATCCTTCGGAGCCTCCAACGCCGTGGTCAGGGCTTGTTTCACGAACTCGTGGTGGAAGAATGGCATGTGCAAATCGTACAGGCACCTTCGAGTCTCCGACACGTCGTTCGTGACGACGTACTCTTGGAGCATTGACTTGATTTGTTCTTTCGCAGAGTCCAACGGCGACTTGTCGAAATCGCCCCAGGCGCGCAGTACTCGATCAATGTGACCGTGGCCCGAAAGATGACCGTGCGCCAGTAAAAGTGTTTCTTGGGCTTTCTTACCCTCGCACGTCGAGAGTGCGGCGACGTTGTCCGGGAATGAAGGTGGAAGTATATCGTCGATGATGGCTCTCGCTACGAACATGCCCAGAGTCTCCGCCGTATCCGGAACGTCGATGGACAGATCATCCGACGCCTCGACGAGACGAACGAATCCGCGTTGAATTTGCGCGCCAGAGAGTGCGCTCGGATACAGAGCGCTGAGTAAAATCGCGGCGGCTTCTTTTTCACGATGCCCTCGGTCCATGGCCATGGTGACCAGACGCTTTACGAAGAAGTGCTCGTACACCGGAGCGTCCAATCTCTCCACGCTCAACCACGCCTCGTCGATGTCCGCCGACGTAAAGTATTCATCGATGATCGTTTCCGCTTTCTTCTTATACTCGACGATCACGTCACACTTCCCATCACCATCCACCGCTCGAAACAAAATCGGCTCCTCGGTCGAGTCGTAATTGGGGTCGCCCTCGTCGAGCGCGAACACCGGAGACTCGTCGATCACGCTCAGCACGCGCATCGTCTCGTCCCCTTTCTTCCCTCGTCCCGACGCCCGCGAGTGTCGCACACCGTGTCCATCCGTCCATTTTTGTTCGAACGCCTCTCGCGTCGCTCCCGAACCGTCCCTCCGCGCCGCCTCGAGCTGCGAGCGCTTGCGCAGCGTCGCGTCGAACGCCCGCTGCTGTTCCGCCGTGAGCAACACCATGTCCTCGTCGTCGTCTCACAATGCGTCTCACCCTCTCACGCGTCACCGCGTCGCTATCGAATCGCCCGCGCGAAGCCTCCACGCGTCCACGCGTCCACGCGCCGACACCAACCAATCAATCAATCAATCACCACGCACGAACCACCCGGCGGGTCGTTACGCGTCCCGTCCCGACGTTCCTCGCGCGCTCGCCGGTCGCGGTCGCCGCGTGCGTTCGCTCGTGCGACCGCGCGAGACGTCGACGGGTCACTCGACGCGCGCGCTCGACTCGGACGGTCGCTCGAGTCTCGATCGTCCGTCGCGTCGACGTGTGCGCGCGCGTCGTCCGACGTGTCGACATCATGCATGATGGGCGATCGAGGGATTTGGGGCTCGAGAGGAGTCGCGACTGGCGAGCGGGGAGCGTCTCGGTCGGTCGCGTCGGTTACGTGATTACACGCGCGCGATTCGGGAACGCGCGCGGTGATGTGACCGCGTCGCGTCGCGTCGTATCGGTCGATCGGGCGCGGACGCGTCGCACGCGTCGAACGCGGCGCGAACGTCTCGCGCTCTCGCTCTCGCGCGCCCAAGCGTCGTCTCGCTCACTCGTCGCAGTTCGGATCGTTCGCGTCGAGCGCGTACACCGGTCGTTCGTGCATGTGCGCCAACGTGTGAGGCGTTTCATCGGCTTTATGTCCGCGTCCACTGGCGCGGGATCGAGACGCGCCGTGTCCGTCTCGCCACCGCGTGTTCGCCTTGGGCGGCGACGCCGGCGGGCTCTCCGGCGGCGTCGCCGCGCGTTGCGCCTCGGACGCCCGTCGCATCGCCTCGTACTCCTCGTCTGATTTTAACAGCATGGTGCGATTCGCGGGTGGTCTATCTCCTCCCCTCTCTCGTTCCCCTGCGCGTCGCGAACGAATCGGTCAATCAAAAGCCATCAATCACCATTCGGTCGGTCGGACACGCACGCGCCCGCCGCCGCGTCAGCGCCGATGATGATGAATCGATGCGCGCGTGCGACCGACCCCCCCCCCCCTTTCCGCGCGTCGTTATCGGCCCGCGCGCGCGAACGGACGACGACGCGCGCGACGATCGTGACGAGGCGAGATCGCGCATCGCGGTCGACGCGCGCGACGGTTACCTCTCGCGGTGTGTGTGTGACGCGCGCGGGGCGACGCGCGCGGGCGAGGGTGCCCTTGGACGATTCCGTGTCGTTCACAGGCGTTCACGGGGTCACAGTACGATAACTGTTCTCACGTTATGAAGGTTCTGTACGGTATCCACGTCTCGGGGGTCGACCTCGAGTCCCCCACGCGAGGGGTCACGACTCGTCAAATCGATCGCGATTCGACGGGACGACGAGACGCGCGAACGCGTGAACGACGACGATGGATGGATGTTGGGCGCGAGTGCGCGACGTACGTCGACCGAACGCGCGCGTCTCGTCTCGTCTCGCGCGTTCGTGACGGTGAACTCGAGACGTCGGGCGCGATGTGGGGCGCGCGCGACGCGCGAGACGACGAGACGCGCGCGATGACGACGATGACGACGACGACGCGTCATCGTCGTCATCGTCATCCGACATCGAAGACGAAGGCGCGCGACGGTGACGACGCGCGACGCGCGCGACGCGCGCGACGACGATGTGGGATGTCGGTGCGGGGTGCGTTCGTCGCGTGCGCGATTTCTGTGATGACGCGCGCGATGCGCGCGGAGGCGAAACCGAAACTGCAGATCGTCAACTCGGGACACGACATCGCGCACGTCTCGCACATTCTGTGCGGGCTCGGCGATGCCGGGAAACGTAAGTGTCACGATTACGCGGAGATGTTGACCCCGTACGAGGACTCGGCGACGATGCTGGAGCGAGCGTTTGCAGAGTTGGCGCGACGGTACAGCGAGTGCCCGACGGGGAAGGACGGCGGGGATTTGGGATATTTTCCGCGCGGAGAAATGGCGCGCGATTTCGAACGCGTCGTCTTCGATTCGCAGACGCCGCTGGAGGAGGTCGTGGGACCGGTGGAGACGAGGAATGGATGGCACGTGATGATGATTCATCATCGGCATCTCGCGGATGAGGAGGCGAAGGAAAAGGCGAGGATGAAGACGGAGGAGTTGCGAAAGGAACGCATGGAACGCGCGGCGAAACAAAAAGAATATCAAGAGCAACGCGCTAAACGAAAAAGCGAGCGCAAGACGGCGAAGATTGTGGAGAGAGACGCCGATAGACACTCGTTGCACTCGCATCACGATGAGTTTTAGATTCGTTGGGCGCTTTGTGGCTGGGATGATAAATTAACCCGTTTTGCAAATGTTCAATATCGCTCGAGAAGCTCGCGTAAATATTCCGCCCTATCCGCTAAATCGCCGGCGTTCGCCGTGCACCCGTACCCGTCCATGAGTTCCTCCGCTTGCCAGAGCTCGCGCAGGAGTTCCCAGTATTCGCCCCCGTTGTCGGATAAGAACTCACACGCCTCCACCCAATCGGGTTCCTCTTCGCAATACGCGCGAATGCGTTTGAAATCCAACTCGTGAATATCGACGAAGACGCGCCGCAACGCGGCGGCGGAGGTCGCCTCGGTCGGTCCTCTCGCCGCAAACGTCGAGAACACGAGCTCGGTCAGCGTCGACGCCAACGCCTTGAGATCGACGACGACGCTCTCCGGCGTGCACAGCGTGCTGCATCCGAAATTAATCAAACGAACTTCCAACTCGTCCGCTTTACCGTCTAAATACGTGCTACATAAAAACGTCGTCGCGTCGATGGCGCCGTGCGCCACCCCCCTGGTGTGCGCGTACCACACCCCTTTCAGGCACTGTTCGAACGCCCTGCGCACGTACCTCTCGCGCGCCTTTTTCGGTTGATCCTGCACGCGCTGCACCGGAGGCCAAAACTTGGTGTCCGAACGAGGCTGCTCGGCGCCCGGATACTCGCTCAAACGCCGAACGCCGTGCCACTCCTGCGCCGTCCATAAACTCTGCGACCCATCCCCCTCCATGGACGCCGACGCGAAGTATCCGACCAATCGCGCGATGGGCAACTTCTTTTTCGGCAACATCCCGGGTCCTCGTCCGTATTCATCCACGACGATCTCGACGTCGTCGTCCATCAATAAGCGCTCGTACGCGCGAACCTCCGTTTCCGCGAACGCCGCCGCGCGTTCGCCCGCGTACTCCTTCAACATAACCGCGCCCCTGTCCTCGTTTCTAGACGTCGGCGGCACAGAGGGTGGGAACACATACCTCCCGGCGTACAGATTGAGCCTCGCGTCGTCCTCGTCGCGTTCGTCGAACGTCGCCGCCGACGACACGCTATCCGGGACGCCGCCGTCGTCGGCGCGCCACACGAACGGACTCGCGCTCGCGCTTCGCGTTCGAAGCGTCACTGTCGCCAACCGGCGCGTGATTTCGAAGTCGTCCGCCTCGGCGGGATCGAGCGCGCGCGCCGCGCCGCCTCGCGCGCGTGGCGTCGGTCGTCCCCGCGAACCCCCCAGACGCGCGTCCCCGACTCGCGCGACGTCTCGTCGCCCGCTCGCGAGCGACGACGCGCTCGCGCGCGACGACGCGGTCGCCGACATCGTCATCGACGCGTCGGCGCCGATGGACGCGCGCGTTCACGGCGCGTCGACGCGGCGCGTCGACCTCTGGCGCGTCACTCGGCGCCTCGCATAAATGTCACCCTCGGGGAAAGCGTCCCTCCCGTCGACGACGGCGACGGACGCGCGCGAGGACGATCGCGAGGACGATCGCGCGCGCGGCGAGGACGACGCGCGTCCGCGCGACGTCTTCTCCCTAGAGAACTCGTACGAAGCATTCTTCGTCCTCGTGCTCGTGCTCTTCAATTTGTTCCGCGCGTCGTCGCAGCGCTGCACGTGCTGATGTCGCGCGATGCCACGCTTCGCGACGCGTCGGCGAGGATGATCACGCGATTCGTTCCGCCCGAGCGCGTCCGCGCGCTCAATGATCGCGCGAGAAGGCTGGATGGGAGATTCGTCGTGTATTGGGCGTCGGCGGCGCAACGCGCGTCGGCGAACGAGGCGCTGGAATACGCGATCGATCGCGCGAACGCGGCGGGCGTGCCCGTGATCGTGTTGTTTTGCTCCACGGCGACGTACCCGGAGGCGAACGAGCGACACATCGGGTTTATGTTCGAGGGTCTCGCGGAACTGCGGGAACGGTTGGGCAAGCGAAAAATTGAACTCTTCGCGAGGGCGTGCGCGCCCCCGGAGGCGGTGATCGCGGCGAGCGAAAGCGCGGTCGAAGTGGTGGTCGATGGCGGATATTTGCGTGTGTTGCGGTCGTGGAGGGCAGAGCTCGCGCGGCGGGCGACGTGCGCGGTGCACGAGATCGAGACGGAGTGCGTCGTCCCGCAACTCGGCGCCGCGTGGTGCGCGCGCGCCGAGGTCGCCGCGGCGACGTTTCGGCCGAAAGTGCTGTCGAGAGTGGATCGTTTCGCGAGCGTCGTGTGTGGGCACGTGCCGTACGTGTACGGAGCGCTGGACGACGACACGCGCGAGGCTTTCCTGGAGACGGTCGCCGAATACGAGGCGCTACCGCTCGAGCGCGGCGTGGACGCGTGTCTCGACGTTCTCGACGGGTACGGATTGACGCGAGATCCGCTGTGCCCGCGCGTGTCTTCGCACGTCGGCGGTGAATCTCACGCCAAGGCAAAGCTAGAAGTGTTCTTGACGGAACGCGTGCTCAAAGACTATCACAAATCGCGTAACGATCCGAGCAGAGGCTTGCAGTCGCACCTCTCGCCGCACATTCAATTCGGGCAAATCTCCGTCGTCGAAGTCGCGCGCAAGGCGATCGAGTTTCGTCGATCGCACGCGGACGACGCCGACGTGTGCGCGAGCGTCGACGTGTTTTTGGATGAGCTCATCGTGCGACGCGAATTGGCGATAAACTTTGCGCTTCGAAACGACAAGTACGACGCGTACGAAGGGTTGCCGCGATGGGCGAGAGACACGTTGCGAGCGCACGCCGACGACGCGAGGCAGTGGACGTACACGAAGGAAGAGTTTGAGCGCGGCAAAACGCACGATAAACTTTGGAACGCGGCGCAGCGCGAACTCGTATCGACGGGTAAGCAGCACAACTATCTCAGAATGTATTGGGGGAAGAAGATTCTCGAGTGGACGGCGTCGCCGGAGGAGGCGTGGCGCATAGCCATCGCGCTGAATAATAAATATTCTCTCGACGGACGAAACATGGTGAGCTTGACGGGCGTCGGGTGGTGTTTCGGTTTACACGACAGAGAATTTCACGACGTGAGCATCACGGGGACCATCAGACGGTTCTCGGAGGGAGGGATGAAGAAGAAGTTTCCAGTGGGGATGCGCGTCTACTTGGAGCGCTGGGGAGACGACGGCGGCGAGAAACGGCAGCTTCGTTTAGAGGATATGTTCGGAAGTAAACGCACGAAATTATCTCACGATCGTTGATGATATTGTCATGTTGTACATTGTAAACGTTTTCAATCTATGCCGCAGCGGTGGACGCCGCTTCCATGCGTCGCCTATCGGCGATTTCGCTCTTGGCTCGCGCCAACATCGCTCGAACGTAGTGCTCCACGGAACATCGCCCCGTCGATCCCACCGCGCTGTACGCGAGAAACGGAAGTTTACGCAACGCGCGTCCGCTCAGACCATCACACGCTTGAGCGACTTGGCGTAACGAGCAGGATGCGTCGCTCGCGTCGTGTCCTTCCGTCGAAGCGTACTCGAGCGGGAAATCTCCTTGGACTAAATCGCACCGAATCAATTCGCTCACGCACGACCGCAAAATTTCGTAACGCGCACGCTCCCCTGGAGGGCCGATGTAACACTTGATGTCCGCGCGATCGACGAACGCGACGTCGATCGCCTCCGTGATGTTACTGGTCGTGAGCACGACGGCGTTCGGCCACTTTTTCAGCGCGTCGAGTTGGGTGAGGAGCGCGTTGACGACTCGAATCGCATCGCTTGGCTCCGCCCCGTTCGCCGCGCTCTTTCTCGTCGCCGCTAAACTCTCCACCTCGTCCACGAGCACGAACACCAGCGTCTCTTGGTCCTCCAAAAGCTCTTGAATCTTTCCGAATAGTTTACTCACCAACTTGCCGCTCTCGCTAAACCATCGACTAAAGAGCGAGTGCGCGTTCACCTCCACGAGGATGCTGTTCGAATACAGATGATTGAATCGAATCGATAACCGCTGCGCCAACGCTTTACACATCGTTGTCTTCCCCGTTCCCGGCGGTCCGTGCAACAACACCACCCGATTCCACGAGATGAGCTGCGCGTCCACGCCTCTGTCGCCGAAGAGCAGCGCCGCCGCCGCGTACCTCGACAACGCCGACTTGGTCTCCTCATCGTCGAATATCAACGACTCCCACGCCCCTTCGAAGTCGACGCACGGTAAATTCCACTCCCTATACGTCGCGATCTCCTCTCCCTCCGCCACCTCCTCCCCGGGTTCGTCCTCGCACAACTCGTACGCGCGCGCGCGCACCTCGCACTGCCACGCCAACAATCGTCCCGGTCTCGTCTCCCCGAACCACTCCACCTCGTGCACGCACACTCGATCACAATGCGCGCGCAAAAACACCCCAGACTCGCTCGCCCAATCACTCTCGTCCCCGTCGATGACGGCGTCCGCGCGCGCGTCGTCGACGCCACCCTTGACGTCGCGCACGAATCGCACGCAGTGTCGCTCAACCTCCGCTCTCGACGCCGTGGACCGCGGTCTCGCTCGCGCGGCGACGTGCACGCGCGCGATCACCCCACGCGCGACGCCGTCATCACCCTCACGCACGGCGTCTCGCGCTTTCTCGATCATGCGACGATCGCGCGACGGACGGTGCCGACGACGCGCACGAGACGGATGGATGGATGACGATGGATTTCAAATCGGTGCATCAATCTTTCTTTCAGTCACGCGCGTCCGTTCAGTCGCGCGCGTCCGCGTCGTCGGTCACCAATCGACCGATCACGACCCGTCGATAGCCCCCACGGCCCGCTCGAGCGAGGCGGCGCGCGCGCGCGTGCGGTCGCCCGTACCCTTACCAACGAACCGACGAGTCATGACTCTCCAGTATACCCACACACCCCCGAACCCAACCCGGTCGTTCGAACCACCCGGTAATCATCGACGTCGGCGCATCGCGTCTATTCGCGCGCGACGACGCGACGCGAGCGCGAGAGAACGCCGTGCGCACCGCGAGAGAACGTCGTCGTCGAGACGCGCGCGGTCTCTCGCGCTCGCGCGCGCGGAGGAGGACGCGCGCGACGACGCGTTCCCGACCGCGCCCTTTCGAGCGACGCAATCTTTCATTCATTCATTCGTTCGGGACGCGTTCGATGGGTGGTCGGCGCGCGCGTCGAGGCCGGTTCGACGTGTCGTACGAGAGCGTGAGCGAGAGGTTTCATCTTCCCATCGCGCGCGCGGCGAGCGAGGTGCGTGAGCGCGCGCGGTGGCGAGCGGAGGAGGAGATCCGGTCGGTGGTGCAATCGACTCGACGTGCGTCGAATCGTGACTCAACTCGGGAGTCTCCGACGGTCGGAGGAAGAAAGTCGAAGAAAGCGTCGAGCGGGGACGGCGTGGATGGATGCATAGAGACGGACGATGGATGCGCGGAGACGGACGATGTGGTGAGAAGACTGACGATGGGAATGCGTGTGTGTTTTCTCCGTGCCTAGCTCGGGGTGTGCGTCACGGTGTTGAAGTCGAGGTGTCGCGAGCTCGGGATACGTCGATGGCCGTATCGTAAAGTGAAAAAGTTGGATTCGATGATTGACTGTTTAGAGACGTGTCTTTCGGTGGATGCGAACGCGGAGGGCGCGGCGGAACGCGCGCAGGAGATCAAGTTGACGTCGTTGAAAGAAGTGCGCGGTATGATGTTGCGAGAACCTAATAGCAAGGCGCACGTGGCGTTCGGCAAGCTTCGACGTAACAAGAAGCGTTTGGCGACGATTCGGGGCATCGACGTGTCGACGTTGCACTTTCACGACATGCAGGAAGATTCGAAGGTGTCTGAATCTGTATCAGAAATAGAAAAGGGAAACGCCGAAGCGTCCGCGGGTTCGAAGTCGTCATCCGCGACGGCGGAGACGAAAACCGAGGCGACGGACGTCGTCGCGTCCGGCGAGACCGAGCGATCGGAACGCGGCGGCGCGAGCATCGGATACCTGGACTCTTTGGTCGAGGCCGCGAGAACGATGACAGAACTCACCGCCAGGACACGCATCGACGCGGTTTAAACGTCCGCGTCGACACGTCATTTCCCCGTGTACGAACAAAACAATATTACAAACAAAACGTCGCGGCGTCGCCGCCGCTCGTCCCGCGCGCCGTCCTCGAGGACGACCGCCTCGCGGGACGTCGCGAGAACCGATCGGGCACACAGGGACGAGAATCCCATCTCATAATAGACCACCACCGGAACGGCCCCGCCTCGCCTTTCGGCCGACGCCACCGGAACTTTGTTCTCTGCGCAATACGTACATCCACAGTTCCAGTTCACGACTCAACGTGTACCCCCCGCCGTCCCCACGAGCGAAGACCTGGCGCACGCGACCGCCGCCGTCCCCACACGACGCGCGCGGCGGGGCGACGCGCGCACCGATCCCGACCCGCGCACGAGAGAGACGAGTGGACCGCGCGCGGACGGACGGTGGTCATGGGGAAGACGCCCGCGCAGGAAAACCGCGCCAAGGCGAAGAAGGGCGGCATGTCGCACGACCAGGTGAAGAAGGACCAGGCGGCGGAGGCGCGAAAGATCAAAGAGCTCGCGAATAAGGATGTGACGTTCGGGATGACGAAAGGGGCGGCGATGAATCGTAAGCACGAGGTGCACATGCAGCGACTTCGCGATATGAACGATCCCACGACGGAGCTGGGAAAGGCGACGCTCCGAGCGGCGAGGAAAAAGGCGAAAGAGCAGCAAGAGTTTTTGCTCAGGACGAAGGGCATCAGCGTGAAACAACCCGAGTTGCCGCCGGGGGTGGATCCGAAGACGGTGCTGTGTGAATTCTTCAAGCATGGGTGCTGTAGTAAGACGGCGGACAAGTGTAAGTACTCGCACCAGTTGGACATCGCGCAGAGACAGCAAAAGAGAAGCGTCTTTGAGGTTCCGGACGAGGACTCCATCGAAATGTGGGATCAAAAGAAGCTCGAAGCCGTCATCGCGAGAAAGCACGGTCAAGAGGCGAACACGAACAACGAGACGACGATTGTGTGTAAGCACTTTTTGGACGCCGTCGAGAAGAAACTTTATGGTTGGTTTTGGCACTGTCCGGGGGGTAAGGATTGCAAGTATAAGCACAAGTTGCCTCCGGGGTACGTCTTCAAGAGCGAACTGCGCGAGCGCATGTTGGCTGAGCTCGCGGCGAGAAAAACGGATCAAGATATTCTTCGCGAGAAGCTCATCGCGTTGAAAAAGAAGGGTTCGTTAACGCCGATGACGTTAGACGTCTATCTCAAGTGGAAGCAAGAGCGCGTCGACAAGATGAAAGCCGAGGCGGAGGCGACGCGCGAGGAGCGCATCAAGAATAATCTTCTCGCGGGGAAAGAGATCATCGAGCAGCAGCAAGGCGGCGCCGAGGCGACGATCGACGCTGGCGCAAGCGCGGGCGACGATGAGATCGCACGTTTGTTGAAGGCTCGTAAAGAAGCGGACGAAGAAGCTGAGCGCAAAGCCGCCGAGGAAGCCGCCGAAAATCTCGCTCGCGCCAAGAACTTGGGTGACTTATACAACATCGAGATGCTTCCAGACGAGGTCGATGACTTTGCGGAAATCGAAGAGGAAGACGATTTCGCGCCCCCCGAGGGATGGACTCCGGATGCAGTCGCGCCTGATGCGCAAGCTGAGAACGGCGATGACAATGACGCGCAAGCGGACGAAGAGGTAGTCGCCAATGAGAAGAAGGCTCGTCGCGAAGCGGAATTGAAGGCTCTCGAAGAAGAGGGCATCACGCTCGCCCATAAGACGACCACCAAGGACAAAGAAGCGGAGCTGTTCAAACCGGCGGTTGAAATTCCGGACGAAGCGCTGGGTGACGGGGAAATGGACCCTAAGAAACTGGGTGAACTCATCGCCGCCAAGCGTGCAGCTGAAGAGGCGGCGAGAAATAAAGAACTCGAAGATCTCGCCGAAGAAAAGATTCGCAAGGAAGCCGCAAAGGCTGCGAAGAAGGCTGAGCGTGAAGCCGCGCGTGCCGCGAAGAAGAAGAAGAAAAAGGGAGGCGAAGATGAGGAACAACAAATTACTTCCATCGAAGCGGCGCTTGGGAAAGTTGAACTCCAGGAAACGGGCGCGTCGTTGAAACGCATGAGTACCGGTGTCCTGGCTTCGCGTCCGACGGCGCGCGATATCAAGATCATCAACTTCTCCATGGGTATGGGAGGGCGTGAACTCATCAAGGATTGCGACATCGAACTCACCATCGGTCGGCGTTACGGTTTGATTGGTCAAAACGGATGCGGCAAGACCAACTTCCTCGAATGCCTTGCCAGACGCGAAGTTCCGATTCCGGATCACATCGATTTGTACCACTTGCGTGAAGAAGCCCTTCCAACGAATCGATCTGCGATTCAAACCGTCATCGATGAAGTTCAAGCCGAGTTGGAGCGCTTGCAGAAGTTTGAAACCCATATTCTCGAGACCACGGGCCCAGATGACGAACGGTTAGAACTCATTTACGACCGTCTTGAAGAGATTGATCCATCGACGTTCGAAGCGCGAGCCTCCGAGCTCCTTCACTCGCTTGGTTTCACTCAGGCGATGATTCACCGCGCGACGGAGGACATGTCTGGTGGTTGGCGTATGCGAGTCGCGCTCGCGAAGGCGTTGTTTGCGCAGCCGACTCTTTTGCTCTTGGATGAACCGACTAATCACTTAGATCTTGAAGCTTGCGTGTGGCTCGAGCATTACTTGGGTCAATACAAGAAGTGCTTGATCATCGTCTCGCACTCTCAAGACTTCTTGAACGGTGTGTGCACGCACATCATCTGGTTGACGCAACAACAGCTGACGTACTACACCGGCAACTACGATACTTTCGTCAAGACTGTTGAAGAAAACAATATCGTCCAACAGAAGAAGTACGAAAAAGAGCAAGCTGATATCAAGCACTTGAAGGAGTTCATCGCGTCGTGCGGTACGTACTCCAACATGCGCAAGCAAGCCGAATCCAAACAAAAGATTATTGATAAAATGGTTGCCGCTGGCCTCACACCGCCGGTCGTCAGAGAAATTGACTTTAAATTTGATTTCCCCGAATGCCAGAAGGTGCCACCGCCGGTGTTGCCTTTCGCCAACGTTTCGTTTGCGTACAGCGGCAAGAAGGAGGACTTTTTGTACGAGAAGCTTGAGCTTGGGGTGGACTGCGACAGCCGAATCGCGTTGGTCGGACCGAACGGGGCCGGTAAGTCTACGTTACTGAAGTTGATGACGGGTGAGTTGTCTCCCACGATCGGTACGGTCGATCGGCATCCCGCACTCAGTATTGGAAAGTACCATCAGCACTCTGTCGATGTCCTTGATAAGGCCATGACGCCTCTTGAATTTTTCATGCACCAGTACCCGAACACGCTTACATTCAAGCGTGAAATGGAAGAATGGCGCGCTTACTTGGGTCGTTACGGTGTTTCCGGTCGTATGCAAACTCAGAAAATTGGCGAACTCTCTGAAGGTCAACAGTCGAGACTCGTTTTCGCCATGATTTGTATGCAACGCCCCAACTTGCTGCTGCTCGATGAGCCGACGAACCACTTAGATCTCGAGGCGATCGATGCCCTGGCCGAAGCCATCAAGCGATATAACGGGGGATTGGTGCTCGTATCGCACGATTTCCGTCTCATCGATCAAGTCGCGGACCAGATTTGGGTATGCGAAAATCGCACAGTCAGAAACTGGGACAAGGACATTCGCGCCTACAAGAAGCATTTGTCCAAGAAAGCCGAGAAAGAAGCGTTGGAGCGCAAAGCCAAGGTATAGAATTTCGATACATTGCAATGAATTGACATTAAATTACACGACTACTCTGACGTCGTCAAGCCTCAAGTCCTCAAGCGGCTCCAGTAGCCCTCGCGGTGACCAGCCTCCGCAACGCCAGGAGAACGCCGTCTGCGACGCCCAAGAACACGGTCAGCGCCGCCATCCCGAGCAACACGATGACCGCGTTAGACGTCAACCCGCGCCAAGTGCTCCACGAGCGAATACGTTCGTTCGGCCATCGCAACAACGGCGTCACCGCTCGCAAGTTGGCCGGTTGTTGCCTCACCCAGCTCCCCACTGACCTCGCGACGTACGCCCCGAACGATTCCTGTGCGTATTCATCCGCGAACGCGCGCACGTCCTCGTCGCGTTCGCGTTCGAGCCCCAGCGGCTCGCCCCGCCCTCGAACGTCGCGCGCGCCGTCGTCGGCGCGGTGCTGTCCCCACCGACTCAAAGCCGCGGGGACTCGCGCGTTCGCCGCGACGCGAGACTCCCGACCGAGCGCGCCGCGACGCGCGCGACGCGTCGAGTACCCCACCGCACACCCGGGCGACGCGATCACCGCGCGTGCGGGCGTCACCATCACCGCGCGCGTCGTGAGCTGACGGCAACGGGGCGAGGGACGCGACACCTCGACGATGCGCGCGGGCGCGCGAACGGTCGACGTCGATGGGGCGCGCGCGCGCGTGGGCGCGCGAAAACGGTCTCGCGGTCGCGGTCGCGCGCCCTCGCGCGTCGTCCGCGCGTCGGACGTCGAGCTCTTGCCGTGGGCGCGCGAGCTCGACGCGCGCGATGGTAACTTTAGACGAGACGAAAACGCGAGCGCGGCGACGAGCGCGAGCGCGGCGACGCTTTTCGGCACGAAGATTTTCGCGTGGGCGTACTGGAGAGGTTACAGGCAGATGTTCAACGCTCTCGGGTACCCGGGCGTGGAGAAGGAGACGCTGATGGCGTTGCGTTGTTTTCCAACCGAAGCGTCGACGGCGCTCGACGTGTCGTGCGGGCCGGGCGTGATCACGAACGCGCTGACGCGGTCTGGAAGGTTCCAAAGCGTGGTCGCGATCGATTATAGCGATGAGATGGTGATTTTAGCGCGAGAAGAGTGTGGACCAAGGGCAAAGATATACGTCGCGGATGTGTGCGACTTACCTTTCGCGAGCGATAGTTTTGACGTCGTACATTCGTCGGCCGGCGCGCACTGCTGGGGCGAGCCGTCGACTGGGTTTAGAGAAATGTGCCGCGTGCTCAAACCGGGAGGAACGATTTTGATTTCGACCGTCGTTTTGCTAAAGAAGACCACGTCGGAGGAGACGTACATGCGAAGCCGCAGCGCGAATACGCCGTTCTGGGATGAAACCACCGTCTTGAAGATGATGCAGGATTCCGGATTCGTGGACGTCGAAGTTGTGTCTCTGGATAAGTGTTTCGTCTCCATCAAAGCGAGAAAGAAGTAAGAGCTGAACAGCTTTGAAAGAATACTACAACGGTTTCCTAGGAAGAATACTACAACGGTTTATCGACGCAAGATTTGCTTCAGAGCGTCGTCAATCCTCGCATACTTGAACTTGTAACCGACGTCAAGAGCCGTCTTGGGTTGAATTCGCTGTCCCTGAAGAACCAACGTGGACCCCTCACCTAGAGCGGCGCGCAGCGCGAAATCGGGCACAGGAAGCCAGCTTGGCTTTCCGAGCGTCTCCCCGAGCGATTCACACATTTCTCTCATGCGCACGGGCGACGGGGCGACGCAATTGACCGGTCCTTCTACTTTCTCGTTCATCAAACCTTCGATGATCAATCCAACGGCGTCTTCGCGATGAATCCAACTAAACCACTGTTGCCCGTCGCCTAGAGGACCGCCCATAAACGCCTGAAACGTCGGCACCATTTTACCGAGCGCACCTCCGTCGCGATCGAGCACGATGCCCAAGCGCATCAACACCACCCGACAACTCTCCGCCCCGTTCGCCGTTTGTTCCCACGCTTGACACACCTGGCTCAGATAATCGTCCCCGGGCCCGCTCGCCTCGTCGTACGTGTCCGTCTCACTCGTCCCGTAGTACCCGATTGCCGACGCGTTTACAAGCACCTTCGGCCGTTTCGACTCGGCGAGCGAGTTCATGTGCTCGACGATCGTCTTGGTCGTCTTCACGCGAGACGCCATGATTTCCGCCTTCACCTTCGGGTCCCAGCGCGTGCTGATGGGTTCGCCCGCCAGGTTCACCACGTGCGTCGCCCCGGAGAGCCCTCTTCGCCAGATATCCGGCGCGACGAACGCGACGTCGCCCTTGGGGAGATTCTGCGGGGAGAGCTTGGTCCGCGCGCGCGCGGGATCCCTCGTGAGGATGCGCACCTCGGCCCCCAACTCGAGCAGCCTCTCCACGAGTTTACTCCCGACGAAGCCCGTGGCGCCGGTGATGGCGACGACGAGACGCTCGGGGGTCGCCTTGGAAGACGCGTCGACGTCTTCACTCGCGCGCGCGCCGCCGCGACCGCGCGGGCGCGTGGACGCGCGTCCCACGCCTGCCGCCGGGCGCTTCTTATCCGCACGACTGGACGTCGAGTGCGCGCGCGCATGGCGCGTAACGACGCCACGTGCGTCGGCGATGGCGGTGCCGACATCCATCGTACTCTATCACGCGATGCGACGACGCGCGGCGCGAGTCGGTGACTGCGGCCTCGCGACACGAACGCGTCGTAGGGGTCTCGGACGCCGAGCGCGCTACTGCAACGCGCGATGATTATGGACGCATCACCTCTGTGGGATGTCGCCGGAGAGCGACTCGGTTGAGAAATATATGCGTCAACGCGCGCTCGGGTGTGAGTCTGCGTGTCTGATCCCATCGCAGCGCCTGTCGAAGGAATGAATTAAAACGCGTGTCGCCGCACTCGACGACGACGCTCGAGCGCACAGAGGCTTTGCGATTCGATGTCAACGCGCAGGCGCGAGCATCGTCGTCGTCGAGTGCAGTGAGCACGGAGACGTCCACCCGACGATCGGGATTCGTGGACTCGTGTATGACTGAGCGCGGTGGTGGTCCTAGTCTTTTCGATATCTCGCTCAGTTGCCGCGCCTCGTCGTCACCCGTGAATAGCGTTCTTCCCGTGAACAGTTCCGCCACGACGCACGCCAAGCTCCAGACATCTATCGGATGCCCATAGTCGATGCCGAGCATCACTTCGGGTGCGCGATAAAATCGGCTCTGAATGTACGTGTACGTGGTACTGTCTTTGAAGCAGGCGCTCCCGAAATCGATAAGTTTGACGTCGTACGCGCCGGGACGCCTCAGCAGGATGTTTTCTGGCTTGATGTCGCAGTGCACGATTCCGATGCGTTTCAAATATACGAGAGCATGCATCATTTGCCACGCTATGTGCTGAACGATAGACATGTCCAAACCTTTGAAGTCTCTAGACGCCAACCATTCGTAGAGATTGATGTGTAACAACTCGAACACCACGCACACTTGATCACAAAACACAAAGTGTTCGAACATTTCCACGACGTACGGAGATCCATTTCTCGTGCGCTCCAAAGCAGAAACTTCGATGCGAGCCTGTAGTTCGAACGATTCGTCTGCGCAAATCATTTTCAACGCGACTTCTCGTTTACGCTTGTGATCCAGGCACCGCGTCACTTGCCCAAAGTTTCCGGCGCCGAGCACGTTTAACTTTTCAAAGCGAAACGCGACGTGTCCGTTTTGATCGCCTTTTCTCAGAGGTCTGCGTTTCTTCGAGCCGTCACTTTTGTCGATTTCGTCAACGCCGCCGTTGGTTCCCTTGTGCGCTTTGAACGTCGGTACGTACCACACGTACTTGTAGCGCAAAATGTTATCGCGATCGGTCGGCTCCAGGAATTTCCAGTACTTTTTTATGGCCACCGCTACCGGCATTCCATGGTGTTCCGTTTGCGAATTAGTCGAAGCGCGCGTCGCTTTTGCTCGATCTCTCGCGCTTCTCGCGCTCGCGCCGGCGCCGTGTCTGCGCGAAGACTTCGCGCTCAACGTCGGGAGAGTAGGCGTGAACACGGGCGTCGACAATTGTTCAACCCGGAGCTGCCGAAACGCACCGCCGTCGCGATATAGATGATGCTTTGACGCGTGCGCGTGGCTGCTTCGAACGCTGAAATCTCCGTCGCGATTGCGCGTGAACGCCTCCGCTCTGTGCACATAAACGCTTGGGAGCTCGGTCAACCTGATCCCGAGTGAACGCATCGCGCCGGACGACCGCGCCATGTGAGACGACACTGCGAATGTTCCTCTTTCGACGTTCAATTCAGGAAGATTTCGCGTGCGTGCACGCCGCATGGCGCACGCACTTGTGGCAAACGTGTGACTAAGCTTCCGATAAAAATAGTCGTCTCGATGATGTTAACTGTTTCAACCGCGTTGGTTGCTCAAAAAGTGTCTTCGCACCGAAAGCTCGCGATGACAAAATCGACCTATAATTTCTATTTCAATGACTATCCTGGTTTTTCAACGCGCGAGCTCGATTCATGGCTGGCAGGAGCTCATTCTTTGCCGCCAACTCTCGTACTAGAGCTAAAATGAGCGGTAAGTAGTTGTGGCGGCGGCGAATGTTTTCATCCCTCCACTCTTCAAACTTTGCCTCTTCCCGCTCTAGCGACGCGCGAACGTTATCGATGTCCGCTGCGGCGGAGTCGTCGCCCAGTTCTCGCAATTCGTCGAGCTGTTGACGAAGCGAGACTCTCGGATCCTTCGTCACAGCCATCAAATTAAACTTTATCTCATTTGAAGAGTACGCGGATATTCTCTTCTGAATCGCCGGAACAGCGACGTCCAACCAATTCCCATCCGAATATTCTCCGTGATTGATGGGTCCTTGTTTCAATCCATCGAGCTCGTACACTTTGCCGCACCTCGGAACGTACGCTACGAAGTGAAACACGTCGTCGTCTTCGCTCGCCGGACGAGACTGCATCATGATCGGCTCCGGACGTGCGAACGCATTGTGTGCGTTACGAATAACATCCGAATTCGAGATGACCATCCCTTTCGTCTCCGGATCGAAATCTCGTGAAAACTCGAGAAAACTTTGAAGCTCGTCTCCGAGCTCGACTCTGTCCTCCGCGTTCAAAAGCACGCTCAACACCGCCTGCGTCGCGCACGCGTTCTGAATCACCTGCCTCGCGAAGAATAGTTCTTTCGGTGGATCAACGTCGACGCTCGACGCCTGCGCGCCTTCATCGCCTCTATACTTGAAGAGAAAGATCAAACCGTAAATCGGTTCGATGCGACGAAGTTCGTCGGCGTCGAGCGCGTACAGCTCTTCAAAGGCGACGTCTTTCACGCCCACGGTGGCGCACAGCTCCGTGAATACACCGGGGTCGCTCTCGATCGTCGTCCATTCCATGATGATCGGACGCGACGGTGCGCTGTGTGGAAAGGGGCGGCGTTTCGTTTTTGAAAAAGTAGCGTACCGGTAGACTTAAATTAAAAATTACAGTACGACGCGACGACTGGCGTTTTCTTTAATCCATCATATCGTCGGCCGCGGCGCCCATACGACCCCATAGTCCTGACTTACGCGCGACTGGTTGTTCGACGCGGGGCGCCTCCTCCTCTTCCTCCTCTCGGTCCCGAGCGTCCATCGCGTCGAGGACATCGGCGCCGACTTCCTCGCCCGGCGCGAGCGTTCGGCTTTCCACTATGATTTCGTTGCCGTCCGAGTCGTACTCTACGATTTCAAGAATCTCTTCCGTCTCTTCAATCGTACCGTACTCTATCGGGGGCTCGTAATCGTCTTCGGGTTCTTCGATTTCTTCATCGTACGTCGTCACCGTCTCCGTTTTGGTGTGATACCTTCGTTGGACGGTGTCGGTCACATCGTACTCGATTCGACGAGTCGGCGGAGCCACCATGACGGGTTCCGGGGAGCGCCGTTTGGGAATCTCAGGCATTTCGAACGTCGGTTCGTCACCCAGGTCAAAGTTGACCGTCGCGGAACCAATCGTCGGATCCTTCGGCACCGGCGCAGGCTCGGGCTCGGGCGCAGGCTCGGGCTCGGGTGCGGCGGGCTTCGCCAAAAGCTTGTCTCGCTCGGTTCGCAACTCATTCAGCTCATTCAGCTGTGACTTGCACGTTGCGTGACACTCATCAAGTAACTTTTGCAACTCGGCGCTCTTTTCATCCGATTCTGCTGGTTGAGATTTGGCTAATACCAAAGCCTTCTTCAGTTCAGCGATTTCCACCTTGAGCGTGATGAGGAACTCCTCTGCGCCTTGGGCGCGTTTGTCGTTCATTTTCGCCCAGTGCTCGGCGTACTCAACTGCCTCTTGACTGGCCTTGATTTCTTCATCGAGAGCAGAAACTTCATCTCGCGCGGCGGCGAGTTCATCCTCGAGATTCTTAATCTTAGCCGCAGAGCCTTCGCTCGCACCGTCCGCGCTCAGCTTGGCTTTCTGCAACACATCGGCCGAAGACGCGCGCTCATCGTTCAACTCATCCTGAAGTCCATCAATCTGTTCTTGGAACGTGGACATTTGAGTGCGCAGATCCTCTTCGTATTCGATTCGCATCGATATGAGCTCGCTGCGAAGTTTGGAGATTTTCGCGTCGCTCGCTTTTTGGATGCGTTGGCTTTCAAACATGAGCTCTTCCTGCTCGGCGGCGTACTCTTGAACCTGTGCGCGCAATTTCGCGAGCTCAACTTCAGCATCGTTGAGTTGCTCTTGAGTGCGCTCGAGCTTGCGTTGAATGAGGTCAGCATTCTGTTTGGCCTCAATCTGGAAGAAGTTGAACTCTTTCGTGATGAAGTCTTTAGACACCCGGCAGCGTTCGAGTTCAGCGCCAGCTTCGTCGAGTTGCTCTCTAAGTGAGCGATTCTCATCACCCATTTTCTTCCCAGCTTCGACCAACGACGAACTTCGCTTACTCACACGAGCGGCTTCTTCGCCGAGCTCGCTGCGAGCGACATCGTATTCGGCTCGAAGTTCTTTCAGTTGAATTTCGAGACGCTCAATTATCGTCGTCTGAGACGTGATCTTCAAGCTCATCTCATTCTTCACACGCAGTGTTTCTTCAGAAGCGGCGTTCGTCGCGTTCGTCGCGGTAGAAGCCTCTCTTTCCCGAACTGCGAGCTTATCTCGTAGCGTTTGAACTTCACGTTCGCGCTTACTGCGCTCGGTGACAAGTTCCGCTTCGAGGTGTTCAATCTTCGTGCGGAGAACGTGAATTTCTCGCATGGATTCTGGATCTTTGCTGACCGAGGCCTCAGATCTCGCTTGAGCCATACGCTCAAGTTCATCCAAACGCAAACGTAATTTCATCATATCCGACACTGCGACATCTCGAGAATTGGTCATCTCGGAGAGATCACCTTCCAAGTCTTCGATGATGCGCACATAGTCGCGCGCAGCATTCTCACGATCCTTGATTTCCTTTGCGATGGCGAACTCGTGTTCACTGATCACCTTCTCCATGGCAGTCGTGTGCGCGTTGTTCAGGTCAGCAAGCTCTCGCTCGAGCTGCGAGATGCGCGCCTTCAAACTGTCGACAACTTCACTGGTCGGTGCTTTGCTCTGGACACGTTCAGCGTCTGAGAGCTGCGCTAGAAGTTGATCGATTTCTTGTTCAAGGCGTCGCTTTTCGGAGGCTGCGTTCGTTTCCATGGCATCCAAATCAGATTGTAACTGACGCACCGTGGATTGCTGGGTCTTGAGATTCTTCTGCATTGCCGTGACCGTTTCGTTCGAATCCATAAACTTCGATTGTACTTGTTCGAGCTCCACTTCAAGTTGTGCGACTCGAGTCTGTAACGCACTCACGAGGTCACCAGACTGCTGGCTCGTGCGATCCTGCGACTGCATGAGTTCATGTATCGTCGCCGTCGCCGTCTGCCCATGAAGCTTCAACTCAGTCTTGAGTGAGGCCATTCCAGCCTTCGCTGCGTGCAAAAGAGCTTCGTGCTGCACGCGATGCAAGTGGGTGTTCAACAAACTGCACCAACGAGCTTGTGCGCGAGCGGATTTCTCAACCTCGGAAAGACCAACGATTGGAGCCGCGGAAACGCTGTCGGCATCCGCCGAAACTTGCTGAGTCAACGCGCGAAGTTCTGCCTCCAAACGCGTTATTTCTACATTCGCCGCAGCTATTCTTGCTGCGTCTCTCTTCTTGGCCGAATCGAAGCGCTTGTCTGCTTCTTCAGCATCCGCCGCAGCTTGAGCCTGCAAATCATCCAAAGCTTGTTGCAAACGCTGGACGCGTCGATTGGATGCTTCCGTCGTATCGGGTGATGAACGAGTGTGCAGCTCATCAAGCTCACGTTCCAACCTTTCGATTTCTGCGTTAGCAGATGCGAGCTTTGCGGCGTCACGTTGTTGATCTCGCTGAACTGCCATGAGTTGGCTGTTGGCAGCATCCGCATCGGCTGCGGCGCGAGCGCTGAGCTCGTCCAGCGCTTTCTGGAGGCGCTGGATGCGTCGAGTAGCCGCCTCGGTTGCGTCAGACGCAACGCGATGACGAAGATCATCGAGTTCACGCTCGAGACGCTCGATTTCCTCGTTTGCGGCTGCAAGTTTTGCAGCGTCTCTTTGCTGTGAAGCAGCGAGTCTTCGATTGGCATCGTCGGCTTCAGCTGCGGTACGCGCGGATGCTTCATCCAAGTCTCGTTGCAATGCGTCAATGCGGCGATTGGCAGAGTCACTCGTATCATTCACCGCTCGAGTACGGTGAAGTTCTTCGAGTTCGTGCTCCAACTCTGCTATCTTCTCATTTGCGGCCGCAAGACTTGCGGCACTACGTTCTTGTGCGAGCGTGAGACGTCTGTTGGCATCATCTACTTCCGCCGCAGCGCGCCCGTTCAGCTCATTGAGATCTTGTTGCAACCTGTCAACTTGTCGATTCGCAGCTTCGAGTCTCGAATTGTGCTCGCTGCCACCAGAAAGTAGCATCTTCTCCAAGTCAGCGATAGTGCCATCGCGTTGTTCCACCAGCGAGCGAAGCTTCGTAGTTTCATATGAAATCTTGACATTTTCTTTTTCAAGCTCGGTCAGCTTCTTGTGCAGACCGGCGATGTCGGCCTCGAGCTTTTTGGTAGCTTCAATGGACGCCTTTTCTTTCTCTTGTGCTTCCGCGCGAAGCTTCTGCTCCAAGTCAGAAGCATCCTTGAGTTGCTTCTTCAACTCATCGTTCTTCGCCATGAGAGAATGCACTGTTATTTGTGCGGTGTCCTTGTGCATCGAGAGTTCGCGCAATGCAGCTTTGCTATGACCAAGTGCGATGTTCAAGAAACGTTTGTGTTGTTCCTTAACAGTCACAACTCGATACACGTGACGCCACATGAGCGTCGCGTATGCAGACTTGCCACGCATCGCAGCTTCATCGCACGCTCTTTCCAGAGACTCACACCTCGCACGCAGGCTTGATACGTCTTGCTGAAGACGATCAATAATGCGTTTAGCATCTTCAACTTCCACTGCGTGTTTGGATTTGAAATCATCGTACTCGAGACGTAACTCAGACAACTCTCGCCTCGCGACAATTCCATCACCAGAGTTGGAAGCCTTTGTCTTCTCGTGCGACGTTTCACTTTCAAGAAGAAGCTTCTCGAGTTCTTCTATCCGAGCGTCGCGGAGCCCGAGAGTGCTTGCTTGGCGCAACTTGAGAACGGTGAGCTCTTTCTTATGCGATTCTGTCGCGTCCTTCATTTGCTCAGCAAACTCAGCTTGCGCTTTTTCCGCGCGCTCGTCAGATTCATTTGCATCCATTGCCATGCGTTTGCGCAAATCATCAAGCTGTGCTTCATACTTGTTCCTCAGCTGCTGCAAACGTTCGTCCATCTCAGCTGCTTCACTGCGAGTCTTCGCATTTGCTTCCTCAAGTTGGCGCTCGTATTCAGCCACCATGAGCTGGTATCGGGCTTCGGCGTCCTCGGCGTCGGCCTTCACCTTTGCCTTGTGGCGAGAACCGAGCCTGTCGAGAAGATTTTTGAAGTTTGCCTGGGCCTCTTGCTCGCGTTCCAGTGCTGCCGCTACATCCGCCGCCATGGCTTCACGTAAACTCGAAATTTGTGTCTCGTAGTCCGCCTTCATTTGAGCCATTCGTGCTTCTGCGTCTCCCGCTTCGGCTTCAGTCCTAGTCCGCAGTCTCTCCTTCAACTCATCCAACTGCGACTTGAAAGATGCCTGCGCTTCCTGTTCACGCTCTGCGGATTCCTGGGATACCAGACGCAATCTCTCGCGAAGATCTTCGAGGTGCTTCTCGTGATCAGATTTTAGTTGATTCACACGAGCTTCGTGATCAGACTTGAGCTGCTTCACTCGAGACTCCGCCTCCGCGCTGTCGGTGCGTAATTTCTCGAGGGCTTCAGCCAACTTTTCGTCAAGCTCGTCTTTATCAGCAGTCATCTTATCCAAGTCAGCTGTCGTTCTCTGCGAAAGAGCGTTTACATCAGCCAGTGATTGCTCCAGATCTTGTATCATGGTCTGGTTTTGCGTGATGACATCATCCCGCTCTTGTAACGCTACTCGAAGCTTCTCAAGCTCTTCGATCTTGGAGGTTGCCGCGGCGAGATCAGTTTTCAGCGCATTGATGAGCTTCTTGCTGGTCTCTGCCACATTATCCGCTTCCGTGAGTTCAGCAAAAGTGAACGCTTTCACCAGACTTACGTGACGCTGATGGAGTCTGCGCGCGCGAAGTACGCGGCACATCCACACCCAGCGCAAGTTGGCTCGCTCAGCGCGCCCACGCTTCTCAGCAGCGGACAATGCGTCTGCATCCTCTTCGTGCTGCTTTTCAAGCTCTGATCGGATCTTCTCGAGCTCTGGTCGGGCCTTTTCGAGCTCTTCATTCTTCGAAATAGCTGTGGCGAGATTAGTTTTCAGTGCATCGATGAGCTTCTTGGTGGTGTCCGCGATTTGCTTCGCCTCGGTGAGCTCGGCGGAGGTGAACTTTTTCACGAGATTGACGTGGCGCTGATGAAGTCTGCGCGCGAGGAGCACGCGGCACATCCAAGTCCAGCGCAAGTTAGCGCGCTCAGTGCGCCCACTGGTCTGTGATTCGTCGAGTGCCTTCTCAGCCGCATCGAGTTTCGCCCGCAAGAAGTCACTAGCATCCGCAGCTTTTGCCGTCTTCGAAGAGAAAGCTTCGAGATCTGCCTTCAAATTCTCAACCTGATTTTGTAAAGCCGAGTTGGACTTGCTAAGCGAGTCTGCAGATTTCTGGTACTCGTCTTTCGCCTTTTTCAGCGATTCAACCTCGATGAGTAACTTGCTGTTCTCGCTCTTCAACTTCTCCAGCGCATTCTTCAGCTCATAAATTGACTTCTCCAGTCCAACCACTTCCTCACCCCGTTTCGCCTCTTCGGCGGCGTCCCACTGCGCCTGTATGGATTCAATTTGTGTGCGCGCCTCGGACAGCTCGCGGCGCAGAGCGATTGCCTCCGATGTGGAACTCGACTTGAGCGATTCCCATTCATTCTGCGCATCGAGAAGTAACGCCTCGAGTTCGTGAATGCGCTTGTCGCGGAGCCCCAAAGAACTCGCGTGTCTGAACTTGATTACGGTTTGTTCCTTCTTGTGCACCTCAGCAAGATCCGTAAGTTGCTGCTCGAAGTCAACTTGTGCTTGTTGGGCGCGTTGGTCGGCTGCTTCAGCTTCCGCCTTCAACCGCTGACGCAGTTCCTCGAGTTGTTTATCGTAATCTTCGCGCATTTGGGAGAGACGCGCTTGACTGAATGTCTTATCAGTCTTATACTTCGTTTTCAAGCGTTCAGCCATCGCATCCATTTCTGACTTGAATTCAAGTTGCGCTTGGTGCTCGCGAGCGGCCGCTTCGTCGGCATCCGCGCTGATCTTGTCTTTAAGCTCACCAATCTGCTTCTCATAGCTCGCCTTTAACTCTTGAGTTCTCTTCTTAACTCGATCTGCATCGGTCAAGAGCTTTTGATTCAAGGCCTCGAGCTGAGATTTCAGTTCAGCATTCTCATCCTGCAGCTGTCGCGTTTCACGATCAATGCCCGTCTTGATGGAATCCAGTTCACCTTGGGTGTGTTGAAGCATGCGCGTAAGCTCCGCAATACGACTGTCTCGCGCACGAACCGCTTCTTGGAGCTCGCCGACTTCGTTTGCTTTCGTTTTCGCAGCCAACAACTGGTCATTGAGTGAATGGATTGTATTGTTCGACGTTGCTGCCCAGTTGCGCACCTCAACAAGCTCTGATGAAGTGAATGCTTTTACCAATTTGACATGTTTCTGATGCATTCTGCGAGCGCGGAGGGTGCGACACATCCACGACCAAAGGAGAAGCGATCGTTCAGATTTGAAACGTACGATTTCTTTCGCGTGCAATGTACCGGCATCGTCGACTTGCTCGCGCAAAATTCGTAGCTCGGCATGCAGACGTGAAACTTGGCCAGATGATGACGTTCGAGTTGATTCTAGCGTCGTTTCATACTCATTCACAGACGTCTGTAAGCGCAAACATTCGAGTTCCAATGCATTGATTCGAATGTCCTTTGCGTCAAGCTCGTCTTTGTGATTGTGGTGCGCAGTGGTCAGGAGTTTCTCGTGATGATCGAGTGATGATTTTAGTCTGTCAACATGTTGCTCCAGTTCAGTCATTTTACGATGATCCGCGCCCTTCTTCTTCAGTTTCTCATTCTGCTCTTGCAACTTTTCAACCTGCGTTTCGAGTTTCTCGGATAATTTCTTGCCGTTTCGTTCTTCGTTGACGAGTTTTTTCTCAAGATCTCGAAGACGTTCACGCAATAAGTCCGTATCCTTTCTCGCCATCTTTTGAGCTTCATCGAAACGCGTCTTGTCATTTCGAACGCTTTGTTCGTACTCGCGTCGCGCGTTCTTGAGTTGCAACTCACTTTCAGCGAGCTTTTTCTCAAGTTCGGCGACATGACGTCGGGAGTTGGCTTGTTCGACAGACATGTGACGCTTGATTTCATCAATCTCCTCCTGGAGCTTTTCTTCTCGCTTGAGAGCTTCACCGAGCCGTTCCTTCTGCGTGCCGCATGTATCATTCAAAGCCCTGATGGTCTTTTCACTGAACTCAACATGGATTTGATGATCAGCTCGTTGCGCTCTTGAGAAGTCTTTCGCAACATCGAAGAACTGGGCGTGTCGCTCGCGATCCTGACCGATTGTCACCAGCAGTCTCCATCGCAAACTGGCTCTCATCGACGCGGAAGATTCGCTCAACGCAGAGTACTTTGACTGGACGTCGTTGAGTTGACTGCGCAACGCGGCTGCTTCGCTTCTCAATCTAGCCTCTTCTTGTGAAAGACGGGACTTCGTGGCGTCAGCGGCGCTTTGAAGCTCTTTCAAGCTTTCTTCCAGTGTAGCGACGAGACGCTGCAACTCGCCAACGCGTTCGTCGGCCGCTTGCTTTGCGGCGAGTCTCTTTGACTTCTCAAGCTCTAGTTGCTTTCTAAGATTCACAATTTCTTCGTTGAGAGATTTCTTCGTGGCATCGAGCTGCTTTTGCACCACAGCAAGACGCTCTTCACCCTGCTTTCTCAACTTCTTCATTTCCTCTTCGCTTCGCTTTTCGAGTTCTTCCATGCGTTTGCGCATCCCCAAAAGAGAACTCTCGTTTTGCTTACGTAAGGCATCGAGTTCCTCAGAGTATCGGGCGTCGGCTTCTTGAGCGCGGCGCCTCGCCTTTTCGAGCTCCTCATTTTGACGTTTTTCTGCGTCTTGAAGCTGCCTTCTCGCTTCCGCAAGTCTATCGTCGTGAGTCTTGCGCAACTTCTTGAGCTCCTCGGTGTGATACTTCTCGAGGTCGGCGAACCGCTTTTCAGCCGCTGCGAGTCTGTCGTCACGCTGCTTGCGCATCTTTCTCAGATCTTGCTCTATGATAGTCTTGACTCGCTCGGTTTCAGCCAGAGTAGATTTCAAGGAAGAAATTTCATCGCTGAGAGAGTGAATCGTCTTCGTAGCGACTTCACCGTGCAAACGATACTCCATCTTCATTGATTTTACGAAGTCTTTCGAAGTATCGGTGAATCGTACGTGACGCAGTCTCAGTCGCGCTTCATTGAAGAGCATCGTCCAACGAATTAAAGTCCGTTGAGTCTTTGCCGCAGCAAGAGAAGACTCGCGAGCTTGTTGTTCTTCTGCGAGTTTCGACTGAAGTTTCGTGATCTCTTCCTCGAGTTCCTGTGAATACGCTGTCTTTCTGTTGTGCGCGTCCTCTTGGTAGTTTTGTACCATTTCCTCGAGAGTTTTGATGCGACTGTTACGTGCATTGAGAGCGATCATGTTTTTGAACTTGCACGCTTCCGCTTCTTGGATCTCTCTCTTCAGCGCACCCACAAAATCTCTGCAGTTGCGGAAGAATCGCGCTTTTCGCGATCTGTGCCGCAACTGAGCGATGATGATCTGCCAACGCAAAGATGCTTGACTTGATTTATTCGCTGTCTTTACAGCCGCCATCTGCGTCTGCGTACTAGTAATCGTGCTTCGAAGAGATTTTTCCATACTTTGCAATTCGTCGATTTCCTTGCCAAGTTGTTCAATTGTTGCGTCTCGAGTGGTGATGACGACATCCTTCTTGTCAAGTTGTCGCTCCAACTCTTTCACACGGTTGATGCTTACTTCGAGCTGCTTTTCAAGAGGCGCAAAGCGACCCTTGAGAGTGTCGCGAGCCGCAGTCATATCACTGAGTTCCTTACGAAGACCTTCAATCGTTGAATTGCTCTTCGCGGCTTGATTCTCGAGTTCACTCACACGCTTGGCGCGTTCAGCGAGCT
>Ga0181572_10000488_pt1 | contig 28887 bp, 21 predicted proteins | sample 101ome_26_FD_133004 | JGI IMG/M metagenome (GOLD analysis project Ga0181572, IMG submission 133004) | Coastal salt marsh microbial communities from the Groves Creek Marsh, Skidaway Island, Georgia - 101408AT metaG (megahit assembly) | ecosystem: Environmental > Aquatic > Marine > Intertidal... | reverse complement strand
TAGGGCCTGGAGTGCGTTATTGGAGGAGGGTCTCAGGGCGCTGGAGGCCGAAGCATCGGGACAGTCAAAGAGTCGTAGGTTGGGATCAGGCGCTGTCCGTCTAAAAAAGGTGTAGAGCCCTCGACGGTAGCGATCACCGCCCTCGGATCTACGCTGATACTGGCTATAACTTTGCTGCAGCACCACCTTGGGCACGGGAGGATGCACCGAAGGTCCGCCCATCTGGGATACCAACAGGCCAGCCATCTGGAGTGACATATCTCGAAGGACCTCCGCCTCCACGCGAAAGCGATGCTGGCGCAGAGGCGATGCAAGATCCTGTACCTTCTGACCCATGAGCTGTGATGGCAGGGAAGACTGTTGGTAGGTCTGCGACAGGAGGATCAATCGAATCAATCGTTTGAGGCTCCAGTGTCCCTCGGAGCTCCACCAAGATGCCAGCCCGTCCAGCAAAACATGATATTCTGGCCTTGGCGTCCTGGCACCAAAATCCTGCGGTGTCTCCACAAGGGGTCTTCCCATCAATCGGGCCCACACCTTGTTGACCATCACCCTCGAGGTCAGAGGGTGTCGTCCAGAGAAGAGCCAATCTACCAAATGTTGTCGATCAAGCGACGGCGGATCGTTAAGTGATTTGGGTGAGCCCAGTCTGGGAAAACCTGGTCTGACCGCTTCTTGATCCCTATCGGGACGCAAAAAATCACCTCTGATCAATACATGGGTCATTCGCGGCTCATCCACCCGCTCTCGCATATGTCGGGTCAAGCCTCGCTGCTGATCAAAGTTAAAGAGTTTGACCAGTTGGGAAACACCTTGATTGTTCAAACTTTTGTCGCTCAATTGGCGTGCAAGTAAAGCATTCAGCTCTGACTGAATAACCTCACGCTCCTTCATGATTTGTTCGGCATCAGGAGGGACTGCCATCAAAAAGGATGCGTCTTCATCGAGGTTATTGAAGAAGGCCATGAGCTGGTAATACTCCCGCTGCGTCATCGCGTCGTAGGGGTGGTCATGGCATTGTGCACAAGCCACAGTCATCCCCAACCAGATGCTCCCTACGGTATTGACTCGATCAATGACCCGCTTGACCCGATCCTCTTCGGCGTCGATGCCACCTTCGAGGTTGAATTGAGTCTGCAGGTGTAATTTGGTCGCCAGGAGACCCTCTCGGGAGACGGGGTCAATGAGGTCACCAGCTAGTTGAAGGCGACTGAACTGATCAAAGGGCATGTCCTGGTTCAGGGCATCCACCACCCAATCACGAAATTGCCAGGCATCTGACTTGACGCTGTCTTTTTCATAACCCAGCGAATCAGCATAGCGGGCTTCATCCAGCCAGTGACGAGCCCAGCGTTCTCCGAAGTGCGGCGAAGCCAGAAGACGATCAATGAGTACCTCAATCTGGCCTGATTCAATGAGCTTGGCCATGGAGTCAAGCTCGTCAGGTTCAGGAAGCAGCCCCGTCAAATCGAGGTGCAGACGCCTGATCAATTGAGGCGTGCCGGCCTTAGGAGCCAGAACCTGCGCATCCTGACGCAGGCAAGAGGCCACCAAGGAATCGAGCTGAAATCCGATCTGTTCTCCGATGGCTGTTTTATCGGGAGGGACAAAAGACCAATGTGTCGGCCAGGTAGCGCCCTGCTTAATCCATGCTCCGATGACCTCGATCTGGGTCTCACTCAATGCCGCATGGCCGAGTGGTGGCATACGGTCATCCGGGTTCTGCGCTCGAATTCGCTGCCAGAGCAAACTTCCCTCAGGATCCTTCGGAACAATCAGGGGGAGCCCCGAATCCGCCGCCGCAAGGACTTGTTCTCGAGCCAGCAAGGCAAACCCTCCTTGCTTTTTCACGCCACCATGACAAGGCAAACAATGCTGATGCAGGATGGGCCTGATACTTTCTTCAAAGGACACCAAAGGGGCGGGTGCAACCTGCGACGCATCGACGGGGCCCAATGGCCCGAACCCAGCAACCCCTAACATGGCGCCCAGAAAGCCATAGGACTGAAGCTTTGAGCTGATAATCCGCCGGGCCATGGCCTGAGAGTAAAAGTGTTGTCCGGTTGATTCAAGCCTGCGGCAAGGCGTTATTTAGGCAAAACAGCTTGTTTGAGGATTGCTAGAGTCGGGCTCACTGTGCAACGCTTGGTGACATGAAGAAAGACGCTTTGCAATTCCTGACCCAACTGGTGAACACTCCAAGCCCATTTGGCCATGAAGTCCGAGGTCAACGCATTTGGCTGGAAAGGGTTCGCCCCATGGCAGATGAGACTTGGAGTGATGCTTATGGCAACACGGTAGCCGTGATCAATAAAGGTGGCTCTCCTAGGATCATGCTGGCGGCTCATGCCGATGAAATTGCCCTTGCCGTCAATTACATCGACGAGCACGGCTTTATTTACGTTCGAAAACTAGGCGGTGTGGATGCCACCGTATCCAAAGCTCAGCGCGTCATCGTTCATACATCCAAGGGACCCGTTACCGGGGTCATCGGTAATGTGGCTCCTCACCTCTCGAAACTGGATAACCATGACCGAAAGCCACAGATTCATGATCTATTCGTCGACATCGGTGTGGGTTCTCGCAAAGAAGCTCAGGCACTGGTGAACATTGGCAACCCCATCACCATTGACCGTGATTTCCAGATGTTGCGCAATGATCTGGCCGTAGCTAGAGCATTCGACAACCGAGTGGGGACCTTCGCTGTGGCCGAGGCCCTTCGCCTGCTCCACCGTGAACGCAAGAAACTCAAGGCGGAGGTTTGTGTGGTTTCCAACGTCATGGAAGAAGGCGGATGCTTGGGAGCACGACAAATTGCCTACGAGCTCAAGCCCGATGTAGCCATCGTCACCGATGTGACCCACGCGACAGACTACCCGACTGTCAACAAGGCAATCCATGGCGATGTGCGAATGGGATTAGGCCCCAGCCTGACACATGGAGGCCCCAACCACCCTGTTGTGGTCGAGCGTCTGGAGCGCATTGCTAGCAAACTCAAGATCCCTGTCCAGCACGAGGCCGTCTCATCAACCAGTGGTACGGACACGGATGTCATTTTTTGGACCCGCGGTGGTATCCCCAGTGCGCTAATCAGTGTCCCCAATCGCTACATGCATTCACCCGTAGAAATGATCCATCTCAAGGACCTGGAGAAAGTGCCCCAACTCATGGCTGGCTTTGCTTTAAGCGCCAAACCGAGCGATTCCTATAAAGTTTCTATTTGAACCCTGTGGGCATGCCTTGCCGCACCGCCATACTCCTGGCTCTTTCTCTGATTTACACAAGCCTGAAGGGAGCTGAGCCGCCCTATTGGGGGACGATCTTTGTGAATTCGGAGCTTGTGACAGCCAAGGATCCTTCATGTTTTCAGTCCATGAAGGCAGACGGGATGGGGCTGCGGACTATGTATGATCGTCGCATCCCAGGGTGGTCGCGGCAACAGGCCTATCTTTTTCAAGCAGCGTATGACGATGGTTTAAACATCGAAGTGCAGGTCAACACAGAGTTCGGATTATCAAGTCGTGAAGTGGCGCTTGAATACGCCCGCATCATCGGTCAACTACCCACTGCCTTGAGAAAAGATGTCGATACAGTCTGGATTCATCGTGGAAAAATGCCTTTTGGCGGAGGCAACCGAAATTTACTGATTCATACCGAACAGGCAGCCGAATACGTCTCAAGTGGCATCTTGGAGGAAACGCTCATTCATGAAGCAAGTCACACCTCTTTGGATGAAGCTCATGCTCGCTCCCAGGGGTGGATGGATGCACAACAGGCTGATGGAAGCTACCTCTCACAGTATGCTCAGGATTATCCTCTTCGAGAAGACTTGGCTGAGAGCTTCCTCCTTTTTCTTGGTGCCGAGCATCTGGCCGACCGCATGGACCCGCGGGATCTCCAGACCGTTGAATCGACTATCCCTCATCGCATCGCCTACTTTCGCTCGCTGGATCTGGATCTCTATCCCTTGGTGGCATCGCCGAAAACCATCCCCTTATCCGAACACTATTTTGACCGGGCTGAATCCAGATGGATGCTGACATGGCCAAGTCAACCCAGGCAGGCGTATCGGGTGGAAGCTTCAGTTGACCTGATGAATTGGAACACCATCGCCCCCTCCATCGTGGCTTCAGAAGCATCCACCCAATGGCAAGGAACCATTCTTGATCGAGACATTCTGTTTCTGCGGATTCGACAGTGAGCTATCACTCCCCATCCTGAGCCGCATTTTCACTCAAATGGGATCGCATCGCCGGGGTTGATCACAGCGCCCTCCCATGTGGGGACCCCATCCTCATAAGTCAAGATGCGATGACGACTGCCTGGAGCTGGTTTGGCACTGCTTGGCGGCAGGAAGCGAGCATGCTCTTGTTTGATCGATTCAAGGGATGGATCGCTAGCCAGATTATGCCACTCCATGGGATCCTGCTGCATGTCATAGAGTTCTTCGGAGCCATCAGCGTAACGGATATATCGCCAGCGCTCGGAGCGTACCCCGTGGTTGTCATGATTGTGGGTGGTGATGGCTGGCCATGTTCTTGGAGCCTCTGCGTCCCGAAGCTGTGGCAATAAACTGTGGCCCTCCAGCCCCGAGGGAGCTGGTAGCCCTGCCAAGTCAGCCAGGGTAGGATAAAGATCGAGTAATTCAGCGGGGCGGTGGCATCGGCTCGACTGAGCCACCCCAGGACCTGCGAAGATGAGCGGTACGCGTGTGGAACGATCCCAGAGTGAATTCTTTCCAGTGATATCCTTCTCACCCAAGTGCCAACCATGGTCGGACCAAAGCACGACAATCGTGTTATCACGATAACCCGCCCTTTCGACGGCATCCACCACCCTGCCAACCTGACTGTCAACAAAACTGACCGAAGCCAAGTAAGCCCTCACCAAGGATTGCCACTCACCTTCTCGCTGAAGCCACCCCAATCTTGGCTCTGGCAGGCTCCAGTGCAAATACCAGGAAAAGAAGGGGGTGTCCTCGCGATCTTGTGGCCTCAGGTTTGGCATCTGAAGGGATTGAGGGGGGTAAAGGTCAAACCATTTTTGAGTGGCATAACACGGCACGTGAGGCAGGAAGAATCCCACTGACAAAAAGAAGGGTTCCTCCGGTTTTTCTTCGAGAGTCTGGATGGCCCAGTCAGCAACCTTCCAATCACCCTTGTCCTCGTCGCGATGCGGGAAGGTTCCCCAATCCACCAGGGGATGGTTCCCGAAGGGGGTGGTCACAAGCTTCGCCTCAGGCCGAGCGCCTACCCCAGCTGCAGGTCCCCAATGATCGTATTCATCCTTGCGCTCAGGCTGCGGAGGATAACCACCGTGATAAACCTTCCCTGTGGTGTAGGTGTGATAACCATGACGCTTGAGATACTGTGGCAGTGTGACTCGCTCTTTAAGTGATTGAACCTGACGGAACCATGGGGCAAGACCATAGATCCCTGTGGTGGAGGGTCTCAGACCTGTCATCAGGCTGGTCCTGGAGGCATTGCATAAAGGAGCCTGGCAGTGGGCGTTGGTAAAAACCGTCCCACGCTGGGCCAGTTTGTCCATGTGCGGTGTTTGGACCTGAGGATGCCCCTTCAAGGGCCCTACCCAATCATTGAGGTCATCAATGGCAATGAAGAGGATGTTGGGTTGCCCGGCATGGAGGCTGGTCACACACAAGGCTAGCTGGATCATGCACAGCAGGCTTCTCATGCCTTGGAATTTAACCTGAGGCAATGGGTAATACCAGTCAAAGACCGCATCAAACCCTTTGGGATGAAGTGATGTGGTGAACACATCCAAGCAAGCAGCCACTACCAGGTCACAGCAGCTTTTCTTCCCTGCTTGGTCACGATATATTCAGACTCCCAGAGTGCGATCCCATTCCGATCGGTCAGGCTGAGCTGAAAAATGTAGGAGGCCTGAGTCGTCATGCGGCTTTTGCGAGCTATGTCATCTAGGATGGAACCCGAGAGCGTGTAATCAGCTATCAGGGGTCCATCCGTTTTTCCCTGCGCCTGAAGTTGTTCCTGGGTCTGTTTGGCCAGAGGGTCTTCCACTTCCCCGTAAGCCAGGGTGGTGGTCGTCAGGATCCGACCAGAGCGATTGAGCTGAACCCGAATTTTTTTGACCAACTGATCAATGTCGACGTGCTGAAGGGTTTTATTGGTGATGCGGCTGATTGCCATGATCGCTGGCTTTCCTGGACGGGATGATGGCAATTGCCCTTGGGACACCCGCTCAAGGATTTCATTCACAAAGGTATCGGCAGCCGCCGCAAAATCCTGAATGTTAATTTGGCCTGCATTCACTGCGGTATCAGGCCCTTGTGGATTCACATAAGCAGATCGTGAGGCACAGCCTACAATCAGGGTCAAGACTGCCACCTGGAGCAGCATGGGTAAGGAGGAGAGCTTAGGCTTCATGTTATGTCTTATCAATCAGTCAACGTCTGGCTCGGATCATCTTAACGCGGAAATCCTTGATATCGGCCCTGGGGGATATTGCCGAAATATAGATCACCTCCCGGCCAAGAAGCTCTCGGACGCGAAAGCCTCCACTGGCCGATGGGACTAGATTTCCCTGAGTATCAAACCACTCGAAAGCATACTCAATGTGCTTGGTGCTTGAGGTCATATTCTCCAGTTCAACCTGTATCTTGACAAAACCCTCGGGAGTCTGTGTTTCGGTGACCCCTAATATTCTCGCCCGGCTTTCAAGAAAGGGATCGGTCATCACTCGCTCCTGGGCAATGCTATGGCTGGTAGCAGCCCGTTCATGAGGAGACACTGAGTTCACGCTCTTGCAACCCGAACCACAAATTAGGATTGCGGACAGGCAAAGACAAATGGAGGAAGAGCTGAGATTCATCACAATGCAAGGATTTCGACAACCATAGGGGTATGTTGATTGAGAGAGCGAACGTAGACAACATGAAACTGACCAGGCTCCAAACTAAGTTTGGTGACATGGCTTCCATCGGGATAGGCAAGAGTCATTTCCCCATCAGCTGGCGTCTCCATCCGACAAAACTGAATTTCTTTGGGGAGAGTCGTCCAGCAGCGGGTATCAGCAATATTGACCGCATACTGAGCCACCGCAGTGCCTACCCTCATCAGGAGCCCCAAGACTGGATCCTGTTTTTGAGCCGATCGGTTCAGCGCGTAGGCGGCCACCCCCTTGGCAACGGTTGCGACTAGGGTCCGCGAAACCATCATGGGAAAAGCCTGCCTGTAGGCGTGGGCAGCAAGTCGATCGAGGCTAGCCACGATTGTCGTCTGGCATGAATCACCTGCTCCCGAAACTTGGAGAGATGGTTGGTAGTCTTCGTGGAATTTCAGTTTGGGGAAAGCAGCTCCGATGTAGGAAACATCTGCAAAAACAATCGGAATATCCAATCTCATTTCCTCAAGGCTCGCTATCATGCCGGTCTCAAAGACAACGTAAGTCTGAGGTGGCTCGCCTTGCCCTTGTGCACGCCGCTGAATCGCTTCCAGCTCCCACTGCCATGCCTGGGCAGACTCCGGCACCATCCCTTGCAAGCGCCTGAAAGAAAGGATCGCATCCTCCAGATCGCTCTGCCCCACTCCATGCATTTTCAGGTAAAGCCCGGTAAGGAATTCAACCCAGGGATTCACAAAATCATCATAATCCTTCAAATGACGCAGATCCTCTTGGACTTGGCTAAGCTGTGCCTGGAAAGAGGGATGAGCCTGAGTGCGTTCGATGGCGTTATGGTCAGGATGGGTTTCGATGCTTTCGCGAGCCTCTCTCACCGCTTGCTCATTACGTTCCAAGGCAAGCTGCTGGTGCCTCCTAGCCTTGGCAAGCTCGGGTCTGACAGCCTCACGGGGCCCTCCATAAGGATCAAGTTTCCAGTAGTTGAGGGCCTGATAGGCGTGCAACATAGCTGCTTCAAAAATCCTGGGGCGGTATGGACGATTGGCCTGGTTAGACAACATGCTGGCAGCCTGCATACCACTTGAGCGCAAGCCAATCAGGCGTTGCTCCTCTTCGGCCAGAACCTGTTCAACTCGTTGAAAGCCCAGTAAGCTGTCATGATGATTCCCGTTTAGACGCTGAATGGTCGACAATTCGAGTTGCCAAAGCATCTCATCCTTACCTCGGCCATGCTTGCTGACCTGCCGAGCCAGGTCACGCTCAGCCCCATCCAGATCACCTCGCTGCCAATCATAGCGAGCCTGCTGACTCTGCTCCACATAGGTACGGCAGCCCGAAAGGGTGATCATCCATATCAAGAGGAAGCCGATGCCCATGGAGCGGTTCCCCAAGCATCGACCCATTACCCTACAAACCGACATGGCGGGAAGCACCATAGGCTGAGCATGTCTAAAACCCAATTGGGTGACAATGACTTCAATTAATATCATCATGTCAAGCAGCCTGAGCTGCGTGAGGGGCCATATTATTTGTTGGACCTCAACAAGGACAAGGCCTGAAACTAGAAAGCGGAGGCAGGCGCGCATGTTGAGGCGAACACTTGGTGATTACTTGAAAGCAGAGGCGATGTCTCTGCGTCAGCTCTCAAGGAGGGTACGGATGCCAGAACGTGACTTGAAAGAGGCACTCAAGCATCTCCGATTGAGTCTCAAGCATGCCGGACAGGTTCTGGACGTTATTCCGGCCTGTTGCGGCAAGTGTCACTTTGTCTTTGACCTGGATACCTATCATCGCCCCTCTCGGTGCCCGAAATGCAAATCAACCTGGATTAAGGATCCCATCCTGAAAATCAAACCCATTAGCTGAGTCCAATGCCCACTGTGCCCACTGCGTCTTCCAAACCCTGTTCAGGTTCGGTGATGACTGTCATCCCTGTTTACAATGGAGAACCTTACCTAGAGGACACGCTCAGATCGCTGGCTACCCAAACACATCCTCCCGAACGCCTGATCATCATTGATGATGGTTCTACCGATAAGACTGAAGAACTCGTGAAATCCTTCCAGGATTTGCCGTGCGAATGGCATCCCAATGCGAACAATTTAGGTCTTTTCCCGAACCTCAACCAGGCGCTGACCTGGGCCTCAAAGACCGATTACTTTCACCTGATGTTGGCCGATGACCGGGTGGAACCAGACTTCCTGGAATCTTCCTTGGCAACTTTGATTGACGAGCCCGTTCATTCCTTCAGCTGGTGCGATACTCAGTGGATCGATGCTTCAGGAAAGCAACTCCCACCTTTGCAGCCAGATCACCCCGTTGCTGGTCGACTTTTCGATAAGCGGCAATTCATGAAGCGCGAGTGCGAACTTCAGACCATCAGCGTCGGATCGGTTCTCATCAAAACACAACAAAAACCCCTGGCTTGTCGATTTCGCACAGACATGCCTCAGGTAGCTGATTGCGTTTTTTTCGGCGAATTGGCCTCAGTGGCCCCACGTATCAAGCATATACCTAGGCCCCTATGCCAAATACGCACTCACGCCTTCAACATGACGCATCGAAACATCCGTAATCTGGATGCATGGGTTCGAGATGAGTGGCGCGCCATGAACTTGATTGCCTCGCTGATGGATGAATCTCCTTGGAAACGATGGGTTCGAAGGCAAAAGCTGAAATCCCTCTTTGCGGCCCGATGCCGAGTCAAGGAACAGTGGATGAGCCAGGAAGACCCAAGCTATGCGCAAGCTATCTACCAAGCATCCCTCGAGGCAGCTGGTCGCTGCCATCACATTCTGGGGAGAGCCGCGGTCCAGATCAGGGACTGCCTCAAGGGCCCCCGTCTGAGACAATCCTGAGTCCGTAAAAAAGGATTCCCTTGAAGGGTTTACCACCCCAGACTGGTCATCAACAAGGGATTGGAGCGTGACATCAGATGGAATGGGATCACAAAAAGAAAATAAGTAGCTGGCAGGTGTGCCTCCTCTTGGCGTTGCCGTTGGTGATGCTTTTCCACAAGAGCATTCGCCCTGAGCAGGTGCTCTTCTCCAACGACGGCCCACTTGGTGTCATCAGCGCCGAGGCGGGCTCCCTGCCTGAAACCTTTCAAGGCTACTGGCACGACCTTAACTGGGTGGGTATGGAAAACCCAAGCGCCCTACCCGACTTTTCCATGCTCTTGGGGTGGGTCATTGATGACCCAGTCACCTACTCGAAAGTTTATGCACCCAGTGCACTGCTCTTTCTTGGATTAAGTGCCTGGCTCATGGCTCGAACCCTGAAATGGCATCCATGGGTATGCTTGATGGTTGGGCTGGCAGCAGCCCTCAACGCCAATGCCTTCTCAAACGCCTGCTGGGGTCTTCCATCCCGAGCCACCACACTCGCTTCGGTTTTTCTTGCTTTGGCCGCCTTGCATGCCGATCGGCCGCGCTCAATCCTGCTTCGCCTGATGCTGGCAGGGTTCGCCATAGGGCATGGAATCATGGAAGGATTCGATGTCGGCGCCCTTTACAGTGTCGGTTTTGGCATCTACCTGACCTATGCACTATGGGTTGAAAAAGGACCATCCGGGAGAGGTGTTGTCACAGGCCTGGGCAGTTTGATTGTGGTGGTGATGGCAGCGGCTTGGATGGCCTCGCAGGGATTGCTCACCCTGGTCGGCACCCAGCTCGCTGGCAGTGCTCCTTCGGACCCCTCCAACCCTGCCGAAGCGGAGGCTCAGTGGCATTTTGCTACCCAGTGGAGTCTGCCGCCTAGTGAATCTCTTAGAATGATCATTCCTGGAGCCTTTGGCTATCGGATGACCGATTTGAACGGCAATATGGAGCCGGGTTCTTATTGGGGGGGCGTGGGTAGGGATCCACGATGGTCACCTGGGATGGCAGCGGTTGGGCTGATGCGCCATTCAGGATCAGGCGAGTATGCGGGTCTGTTGGTGATCTGGGTTGGCTTATGGGCCTTCTGCCAAACTTTTCGCCGCCAAAACATGCTTTACCCTGAGGCCAATCGCCGGTTGATCCGCTTTTGGATGGGCCTGGCGTTGGTTTCCACATTACTGGCCTTTGGCAGACACACCCCCATCTATCAGGGAATCTATTCATTGCCGTTTTTCCACACCATGCGCAATCCAATCAAATTCATGCACCTCACCCACTTGGCATGGATTGTCCTCTTTGGTTATGGATTGCAGGGATTGTGTCGCCAGCTCGCTGCAGGAGGCTCGCCTAAGTCAGAAAGCATGCTTTCACACCTTAAGGCTTGGTGGCCAGAAGCTGGGTTGGCTGAGAAACGTTGGACGAAGGGCTTCCTTGCCCTGAGCGCTGTAGCCATCATGAGCTGGCTGATCTATGCATCCAGCGGGAGCGAAATGAGCCGCTACCTTCAGACAGTTGGGATCCCCGCATCCATCAGTGCCTCCATCCATGGATTCAGCGCCAAGGAGGTCGGTTTCTTTGTGCTGCTACTGCTAGTTACCGGCAGCCTCTGGACCTTGGCTATCAGTGGTTACCTTCAAGGCAGGAAAGTGACTCAGTGGATGTGGGTGATGGCCGTCGTTTTCACCCTGGACATGGCTCGAGCCAACCAACCCTGGATCCAATACTATGATTACCAAGATAAGTATGCCACCCACCCCATACTGGATATCCTTAAGGATAATCCCCATGAAGCCAGAGTGACATCAACCCTGAACCCATTTGCGGTGAGTTCCCTGGTCAACCAACAAGGGGCCATCTTGCCCCAGCTTTACAATGACTGGCTGCAACACGCCTTCCCGTTTCACAACATCCAGAGCCTGGACATCATTCAGTGGCCGAGACCACCTCAGATGGATCGCAACTTTGGTCGGGCTTTTGCACCGACGAGCAATGATGACCTGGACCGCTACACCCGGCTTTGGACGCTGACCAGCACACGCTACATTTTGGGCATGGCAGGCTATCTCCCCACGCTTAACCAGAGTTTTGATCCTGGCAGGGAGCGTTTTCGCATTCACAGCGCCTTTCAGTTCACCCCCAAGGCGGGCCGTTCAATTGAGAGCGGCATCAGGGCTGATGACCTGACAACCACCCTATCCACCAATGGTCCGTTTGCTATTTTCGAGTTCGAAGGGGCCTTACCACGTGCGGCCCTGTTCCATGATTGGCGCTCGATGGATTCGGATGAGGCCATCCTCAACACGCTATCCAATCCTGACTTTGACCCATCCACGACGGTGTTACTGGAGTCAACCGCCAACTTACCTAGCCCTCCCACCAAGGGGGCTGATGGATTTGATCCCGTGTCAGATTTCTCTTATTCACCACGCCGCATTGACATGAACACTGAGAACGATCGCACCAGCCTCTTGCTCCTGAATGATCGTTTTCATCCAGATTGGCACGTTTATGTCGACGAACAAGAGACCCAATTGCTCCGGTGCAATGCGCTCATGAGGGGGGTCTTTGTTTCAGCAGGCAAGCACCAGGTATCCTTTCGTTATGAGCCCTCTACCCAGGGTCTGCGTGCCGCCTTGCTAGCCTGGTTGGTTGCTGCTGGCATCCTGCTGATGGCCTGCTTCCGGCGCCCGTTAAAAGATTAAAACTCTACCGATGGGTGGCCGGGGATCTTTCACACTCGCTAGCTAACTAGCTTTAGCAAAACACTTGATCAGCAGGGCGTGATGAACCTAAGTTTTGCGCTATCACCATGAGAACAGGATCCTTGCTTCGCCCTTTTCAGATCACGAAATGGCTTCCCTGCTTCCAATTCGGCCAGCTCGCTTCGCGATGGACGCATCTTGCATGCCTAGGGTTTTGCTGCATCGGTTCAGCCACACAGGCTCAGCAGTCTGGATCTGCCGTGCCTGTCCCCATTCTGGGGCTGACCTCCAGCCCCATTGATCCCAAGGTGGATCTGGAAATAAAACGCCTGGACCCTTCCACCGATGGTTGGAGTACTGAGGTCATCAACGAACAAACCCAAGATTTGCTCAAAACGAGCCTCAAGGCACTGCATCAGGGGCCTCAGCAACTCCGGGAGCACCTTGATAAGCTGCTAGCTCCAGGATTTCATTCCACAAGGTGGCGCCCCGAGGAACTCGCTGTTTCCTTCACTGACGGCACACTCAAAGTGCTCAAGGGAAAACCCCATGAAACCTATCTGCGCCTGAGCGGGAGGGAGGCGTTTATGGAAGCCCTCCAAACTGCGGTGAGCCCATTGGACATGTCAGCTTCATCAGCCTGGGACGACTTCCAGATGCATTTCAAGACAACAGGGGTGGATTTGGATGGCAACCAGGCCCTGACCACGGTTTGGGTCGAAACCCATGGCCACGACCAGGAGCGACGCATTGAAGGGCATGCAACCTGGCAGTGCCGTTGGTCATTATCTGTCACCGCCAAGGGTTCACCCAAGTTACAATCCATTACCCTAACTCATTACCAAGAGAGCCAGGCCCCTGAGAGGAATCTCCCATGGTTCACCGATGTCACCCGGTCGGTATTCCAGTGGGAGGATGGATCAGCAGATCCTTTACTCAAAGGGATTGATCACTGGCGAAAGCATCTGGACTGGCGTTTTACTCTGGACGTGACCGGACCCCACGGGTTGGCTGTGGGGGACGTCAATGGAGACGGGCGAGAGGACCTCTACCTCTGCGAACCGGGAGGCCTGCCCAACCGTATGCTGATCCAGCAGCGCGATGGTAGCTTGCAGGATTTTGGGACTCTCTCAGGCACCGATTACCTGGAGGCATCATCCAGTGCCCTGCTTGTGGATCTGGACAACGATCTGGACCTAGATCTCGTGCTGGCCACAGGGCGTTATATCCTCACGGCAGTGAATGATGGGGAAGCACACTTCAAGACGCTCCAGATCTATGAGTCGCAATCCATGTTCCGTTCCCTGACTGCCATCGATATCGATCAAGATGGCATGCTGGACATTTATGCATGCGGCTATTACGCACGATTTGGCGATCGGCTCGGTCTGGGGCGGCCCATGCCTTACCACGATGCCAACAACGGTGTTCGCAATCTCCTGCTTCGGAACACGGGAAATGGGCTGGAAGATATCACCGAGGCCTCTGGGTTGGAGTCAAACAATCACCGTTTCAGCTACGCTGCGGCTTGGGAAGACTTCGACAATGACGGGGATCCAGACCTTTACGTCGCCAATGATTTCGGTCGCAACAATCTTTATCGCAATGATGGGGGGCACTTTGTCGATGTGGCAGCCGAGGCCGGAGTTGAAGATTTATCGGCAGGCATGTCGGTATCATGGGGTGATTACAATCAGGATGGCTGGATGGATCTTTACGTGGGCAACATGTTTTCCTCAGCCGGCAATCGCATAGCCTTTCAACGTCAGTATCGCGGAGGGCAACCAGCCGATCAGTTTCAGCGCCACGCTCGAGGCAACAGCCTCTTTCTCAATCAGGGCGATGGAACCTTCCTAGATACCAGTCAGGAGGCTGGGGTCACCCTTGGACGTTGGGCCTGGTGCTCCCCTTTTGTGGATTTCAACAACGACGGCTGGCAGGACTTGCTGGTCGCCAATGGCATGGTCACTGGCACTGAGGATACTGGGGATTTGTGAAGTTTCTTTTGGCGGCGGGTCACGTCGCAATCACCCAACACCACCCCAAGCGCACTATCCGGCGATACCACCGACGGCTACTTGGCTGCATGGGAGGCCACGGCTAAACTTGTTGAGGCAGGCCATAACTGGAGCGGTCACGAACGCAATGTGGCCTTGCTCAATACCGCAGACGGCGAGTTCTCGACTGTTTCGGCCCTGACCGGTTTTGACTTTCCATCGGATACACGGGGCATGGCTTTGGTAGACTGGGACAATGATGGAGATATGGATATTTGGATGACCCAGCGCACGGCACCCAGGATCCGGTTCCTCCGAAACGACAATCACAGCGGATTACCAGCGATCATGCTTCAGCTCAGGGCGAGTCAGTCAAACCTTCACGGAATTGGAAGTCGTGTTGAAGCCACCACAAAAAGAGGTCGCAAGCTGGTCAAAACCTTACGGGCGGGTGAAGGCTATCTTTCACAATCTTCGCAGAAACTGCATCTGGGCCTAGGCCAAGATGAAACGATCGACACACTTAAAGTCCGTTGGCCAGATGGTTCCATACAAGTTCATGAAGGATCCTTGGGCGGAGGCCAGGTTTTCTGGGAACAAGGTCACTCACCAACACTCACTTCATTCCCGACAGACACCCCCCAAACATTCCTGCCTCAGCCTGAAGTGGCTTTGGATACGACGCACTCACGACTGATCCCGCACAGCCCACTGCCCTTACCTCCAGTTCCATATGTTAATCAAGATCTGGAACTCAATTATCTCCGTGCTCAAGGCAAGCGACAGTTGATTGTTCTGTGGGCAACTTGGTGCCTACCCTGCGTTCAGGAGCTGCAAGCACTCAACCAGGCTCAAGAATCGCTCAAGGAAGCTGGCATCAGCCTGCTCATCCTCAATTTAGATGATATGGATAGGCCACCAGATCAACGCATCCTGCAGCTTAAACGATTCTCACGAAAGCAAGGTTGGACGCTTCCTTCCGGCCTTGCCAACCCTTCCATCATGGAAATGGTTGATGCAGCCAGGGAAACAATATTGGGACGCCAATGGACCTGGTCTATCCCGGCCTCTTTCATGTTAGATGAGCAAGGGTCCTTAATCTCACTCTATGAGGGAAGCCCAAGCATTAGGCAGTTGCTCGATGACCAACGAGACCTCTTTGTGAGTGGGTTGCCTCGGGATCATGCCTTGCCCTTTCCTGGCCGATGGTATGTGGCACCTTACCCTCCTGATCATATGGCGTTGCCTGAACTCTTGCACACAAAAGGCCACTCCTCCCTATTGGCTTCCTATCTGCTGACACACCAGCCAAAAAGCCAGGAGGACCGTGAGAAAGCTGCTTGGCTCGCCATAGAAAGTGCCAAAACCATCGTCCGAGATAATGGCGCCCTGGCAGAGCGATTGATCGCCCTCTCCGATTCCCTCAAGCCCAACCAAATAGAAGTCCTGAGGGCACAGGCCATGTTAGCGCAGGCACAAGGAAAATGGGCAGACTCAAGAGCGCTATATCAGTCACTTCGTGCCAGGCAACCGGGCGATGTGCAGGCAACCTTGACCTTAGCGTGGCTCTTAGCCACCGCACCAGATCCTGATGAGCGTCAAGCACAGCTTGCATGGAACATGTTGGAGGAAATCCTGGACCCCGCTACAGAAACAAATCCGCAACGACTGGATGTGATGGCGGCGGTCCAAGCAGCAATGGGTCATACAACACAAGCCTCTGAATGGGCAAAACAGGCCCTGCTTGGCCTACCTGAGGATCAGCGCAACAGCTCTCCAATTGCCGAAAGACTCAAGTTTTACAGCCAAGGCAAGCCCTACACGCTTCCCGGAGGCTAGCCCCATCCCTCAGGCGGGCTTGCCCTCCGGCTTAAAGGCCAAGGAAGCGTAGCCACTCATGTGGACTCCTTTGGTGGTTGGCAGCCTGAGTCGAGCGGGTTAGGATGAACCTTTCACATCATGGGCTTGCTTGAAATCCATCAATTGGAAAAAGGGTTCTTCACACCGGAGGGTCGCCATCAGAAGATTTTAGACATTCGGTCTTTCTCCATGAACTCGGGTCAGCAACTTGGATTGCGTGGTCAAAGTGGCAGCGGCAAGACAACCTTTCTTCACATGATTGCTGGGATCATTCAACCGGATGCAGGACAAATCCTTCTTGATGGCCACCCCATGCACGCTCTCTCAGAGGCTCGACGCGATCAAATACGAGCCTCCACTGTGGGTTATATTTTTCAGACTTTCAATCTTCTGGCGGGTTTCACTTGCTTGGAAAATGTGCATTTGGGCATGCGCTTTGGATCGCAACAGAATCCTGAAAGAGCCGTTTCCCTACTTGAGCAAGTCGGGCTTCAGGATCGCATGCATTACCGCCCTTCCCAATTATCGGTCGGACAGCAACAGCGCGTGGCCATTGCCAGAGCTCTGGCTAACTCACCCCGTTTGGTTCTAGCCGATGAGCCCACTGGCAACCTGGATCCAAGCTTGGCTGAAGAAGCGTTGAGCCTGATCCGCACACTTTGCACGGAGAATAACGCAGCCTTGCTGTTGGTCAGTCATGACCAAGGTATCCTCGATCAATTCCAACCATGCCTTGATCTAAGAGAGATCAACCGTGCCGGCCAAGGAGGGGGCTCATGAGTCTTTTAGGTATGGTTCTGAGAAGCCTGCGCCAGCACCTGCTTTCCACGGTTATCACCTCCTGTTCGATTGCCTTGGCCGGAGGTCTCATCCTTTCTGTATGGACCATCAAGGATCAGGCCAATCAGGCATTTGTTGGCGTCCATTCAGGTTTTGATGCCGTCCTTGGGATCCGATCCTCCAAACTTCAACTGGTGCTCAACGCCATTTTTCACGTTGAGGCCTCCCCTGGGAATTTAGCCTGGCAGGATTATCTGGACATCCGTGAACATCCAGGAGTCAGCCAAGCGCTACCCATTGCCGTGGGGGACAATTACCGAGGTTACCGGCTGGTCGGCACTTTGCCAGATATTCTCAGCCAGGTTGCCTACCGTGAAGCATCCACCTATCAAATCGCTCCGGGAGGCAGGTGGATGGATCCTCAGCGCCGAGAGGCAGTCCTTGGATCTTTTGCCGCCCAACAACTGGGCCTCAAGGTTGGAGACACTTTCCACCCCTACCATGGCCTGCTGTTTGACGAATCAAAACAACACGCTGAAACTTACGTTGTGGTGGGTGAGCTGGAGCCCTCCAATAGCCCAGCTGATCGGGTGATCTGGATTCCTCTGGCAGGATTACAAAAAATGAGTGGTCATGACCCCAAGACAGCTACCGACATCAGCGCTGTGCTCATCAAACTCAACCAGCCTCAGGCAGGTTTTCGCATGGATATGATGATCAACAAACAGGGAGACCGCCTAACGATGGCCTGGCCTGTTGACCAAATCATGGCGCAACTATTTACCAAGATCGGCTGGTTTGACAAGGTCCTGACTTTGGTCGCTTATCTGGTTGCGGTGGTAGCAGCTGGGGGGATCCTCGCCGGCCTTTACAACACCATGGAAGAACGCCGTAGGGACATTGCCATCCTACGGTCCCTAGGAGCCAGACGGCGTATCATTTTTGGCACAGTCGTCATGGAGTCCTCACTAATCGCCTTTTTCGGATCCATTTTGTCTCTGGTCATTCACACAGCGATTTTCATCGTAGCGGCCAAGATGATCCGACAACAAACAGGGGTGGTGCTCAACCTCTGGCAATGGCATCCATCCCTCATATGGACACCGATTGGCATGACCCTAATCGGGACTTTTGCAGGCTGTATTCCAGCGTTTAAGGCTTACCGTACGCCAGTGGCTGAAAACCTGACCCCACTCTCATGAATGCTCTCACTCACAGGGTGTCCTCCACTCTTCTTAATCCCCTTTTCGTCATCATGCTGATGACCTGGATGGGGTGCCGCCCCGACCAGGCAGGCAATGAACCTGGGACATCTTCCGGATCCCACGAACACGTTGCCCACCATCATGAGCCTCCTCACGGCGGTACGGTGATTGAACTCGGGCAAGAGGCCTATCACCTGGAGCTGGTTCTAGAATCCGAGCGTGGCCCCCTCATTTGCTATGTCATGGATGGCCATCTCGAACAATTCATCAGGCTATCACAAACAAGCATTGTTTGCGATGTGGAGCTAGCCGATGGCACCCAAACCAACTTGGTGTTCATGGCCACTGCCAATCGTGCGACAGGCGAGCAAGTGGGTGATACGGCCGAATTTCACGCTGACATCGAGCCATGGGCTCCCATAAATAGGTTTGAAGGAAAGATTCGTGAGGTTCATATTCAGGATCAATCCTTCACCGATGTGGCGTTTAAATATCCCGAGGGCAATGAATAGCAAACACCAATCCTGGAACTCCCTACCACCCAGCGTAGCCTCTAAAACCTTAGGAGGTGGATCCCTCTATGCGGCGGGGTTGACCTGCCTGATCTTGTTTTTATCAGGCTGCTCGGAATCACCCACTGATCTGCGCTCCGAAGGCAACGCTATTCCTGTAGGGGAGCCCATTGAGGGAGCCCTCATCGAAGGACAAGGATTGCTTCAGGCTTCCTCTCCGGCCGAGGCAACTGAGTCTGATTCCAATTCGACGAGCCCATCAACTGAAGGGGTGACTGAGGCAAGCTCACCGACAGAGGAATCGACTGCCTCAAAACCATCCACCCCTGATTTGGCCCTTACAGAAAGATCTGAGGGCTCAGACACTGAAATTGTAATTCAGGAAATTCCCGCTGACCTCCTTGACTCGCCCTTGGAACCAAGCAAGGGAACCCTTGCCGGGGAGGCGGCCCCTGATGCCGTGCTACCTGGTTTCCTACCGGTCAGCTTTGAAAGATTGGCCTCTTTCGATTACGAGATGCCAGAGGACCTCACGGCTCCAGTGGCCGATGATGATGGTGTGGTTTATAAGGAACAAATCCCCGAAGGCATTAAGGCACTGAACCAGAAGGCTATCTCGCTCAAGGGCTTCATGCTACCCCTGAAAGTCGAACAGGGTTTGGTGACTGAGATGCTCATCATGCGAGACCAATCCATGTGTTGCTACGGCACCGTGCCAAAGATCAACGAATGGGTCAGCGTCCGTATGGAAAAAGAGGGCGTCAAGCCGGTCATGGATGAGCCCGTCACCATTCATGGTACGCTCAAGGTAGGCGAGGTCCTTGAGAATGGTTACCTGGTTGGCATTTATGAAATGAACGGCCAACAAATGACCTCGGCGAGGACTCCCTAAACCCAATCACCTACTCAATTGACTCTATGCCATTCAGTATCATGACTTGCACTTCACTCACATCGAGCCTTCGATACGTGCCAGCGATCATGGCCATCCTGCTGAGCTCAGCAATAGCCCGGGCGGCCGAACCGCAAGCAACGCCTCCCGAGGCAATGAACATCCTACCCGGATTCAGGGTCGAACTCCTCTACTCGGTTCCGAGAAACGAGCAGGGTTCCTGGGTCAGCATGTGTGTGGATGACAAAGGACGCCTGATCGCCTCAGATCAGGATGGCGGCCTCTATCGTATCACCCCGCCACCGTTGGGGACTTCAACTCAGAGTCGGGTGGAGAAGATCAACCTGGACATCGGCCACGCCCAAGGGCTGGTCCATGCTTGGGGTAGCCTGTATGCGGTCACGAACAGCAAGGCACATCAAGGCCGAGGACTCTACCGCATTCAAGACACGGATCAGGATGATGCATACGATCAAGTGACCCTACTGAAAAAGTTTGCAGAGGAGGGCGGAGAGCATGGCCCTCATGCAGTCATCGTCGGCCCTGATGAGGCTTCACTCTATGTGGTGGTCGGCAATCAAACCACCTTGGTGGATCATGCAATCTCCCGCCCCACACCCGTGTGGGCTGAAGACCTTCTCTTACCCCGCATTTACGGCAATGGCTTCATGCGCGGGGTGTTGGCACCACGCGGTTGGATAGCCAAAACAGACCCCGAGGGCAAGCAATGGGAAATAATCGCTACGGGATTTCGTAACGAATACGACGCTGCATTCAATCGACATGGAGAGCTTTTCACTTACGACGCTGACATGGAATGGGATGTCAACACACCCTGGTATCGCCCCACTCGTGTCTGCATGGTGCCCAGTGGCGCTGAGTTCGGATGGCGCAATGGTTCGGGAAAATGGCCAGCCTATTATCCCGATAGCCTACCATCAATTGTGGACATCGGCCCCGGTTCACCAACCGGTGTCTGCTTCGGTTATGGGGCCAAATTCCCGGCCAAGTATCAGGATGCCCTCTACATCAACGATTGGAGCTACGGGAAACTCTATGCCGTGCACCTTCGACCCGACGGCTCAGCCTATCAGGCTTCGGTGGAGGAGTTCATCACAGGTTCTCCTCTCCCGCTCACCGATATCGTGATCAACCCCCATGACGGAGCCATGTATTTTGCCATTGGAGGTCGCAGTACAAAATCTGCCCTCTATCGGGTCACCTATGCAGGAGAGGATACCACCTCCCCTGCCCCGCTCATGTCTGGAGGAGAAAACGAACGGGCCATACGCCACCATCTGGAATCATTTCATGGCAAACAGGATCCTCTGGCCGTGGTCACCGCATGGCCATACCTGGGACATCAGGATCGCTATTTGCGCTTTGCAGCCCGAGTCGCCTTAGAGCATCAACCCGTGGCAACTTGGCAGGAAGCGATATTCAATGAGACAAACCTGCAGGCCAGACTTACGGGCTTGTTGGCATTGACAAGAGTGGGTCAGTCATCGGTGCAACCTCGCCTGATCGAGGCATTGCTAGCCATTGGATGGGATACACTCGATCGTTCCCAGCAACTGGAGTATTTGCGTATCCTTGGGTTGAGCTTTGCTCGGATGGGAGAACCTAACGCGACCCAGCGTGATGCTGTGATTGACCACATCGATGCTGCCTACCCAGCCCAGGATCGTTTCCTGAACGCCGAATTGTGTCAGTTACTTTGTTACCTTCAGGCGCCCAGTGCCGCCAGCAAATCGGTCGCGCTGTTGGAGAGTGCACCCAGCCAGGAAGAACAAATCGACTACGCCAAATCCCTTCGTTTACTGCGTCAAGGTTGGGACGACTCGCTACGCGAACGCTATTTCGCATGGTTTAGCAAGGCTGCAGCCTACCGTGGTGGGGCAAGCTTCAGACGTTTCGTGGATGCCATCAAGCAAGACGCACTGGCCGGATTGAGTGAATCCCAGCAAGTCGCCATGAAGTCAATCCTGGAAGCCGAACCCACTATCACCTCACCCATGGAGGCACTGGCAGCACGACAATTCGTCAAGGAGTGGTCTCGAGGCGAATTGGAACGTAGTGCTCGCACAGCTCTCAAGGGCGGAAGGGACTTTGAACGAGGACGCAAAGTCTTCGGAGAGGCCGCCTGTTTTGCGTGCCATCGGTTTGATGGGGAGGGTGGAGCTCTGGGTCCAGATCTAACCAGTGCTGCAGGCAAGTTCAGCCCATCGGACCTGCTTGAATCCATCATGGAACCCAGCAAAGTGGTCAGCGATCAGTATGCTCCTTCGGTTTTCACCCTGGAGAATGGGGATACGGTGACAGGCCGAATCATCAATCTTGGCAGTGACAACATCACGGTCAATGTGAACATGTTCGATCCCAACGGCAATGTCGGCATCGATCGCAAGCAGGTGATCAGCATCGAGCCTTCCAAGATCTCCATGATGCCTGAAGGACTCCTGAACATGCTTGAGAAAAACGAAATCATGGACCTGATGGCCTATGTGCTCTCTCGAGGTGATCGCAATCACGCTATGTTCCGCTAATCACCCCAAATCATATCAGGGGGCTTAGCTTACCGAAAGAGTGCCATTTTCAGATCGCTTGATTGAAGCCTTCCAGGCCAACAGGATGGTTCCAGCCATTGCCAAGGAAAGCCCCCAATAAAACCAAAATCCCGACTGAATGCCCAACTCCTGCCCAAGGATGGACATCATCAGAGGAAAGAGGAGCACTCCAAAACCACCACTGGCTGAAGTGTATCCAATGGCCTGACTCTGCTGAAGCGGGTAGGCATGCCCTATGGCTGACATCACGCAAGGATAAGTAACCGAATAACCGAGGCCAGTGAGCAGATAAAAACACCCGGCTAGGAAAGGCGATCGTGCCAGGATGGCAAGAGCCAGAGAGACGAGTGCCAACAAGCTGGCAACCATGAGCATGGCATGCAGGTGACGGCTCCCCCACCCCATCCCTAACCCCAGGCGCCCGGCGAAGATGCCGATCCAGAATATCGCTACCATGTTCGCACCAAAAGCCTCGGTGCTTCGATGATGCTGCACAAAATACTCAGCCAACCAATTGGAAATACCGATTTCAGCCCCGACATAGAAGAAAATGCTTAGACAGCAAAAGATCAGGAAGGGTTGTCGCCACCAGGTAAAGGTAGAAGCTGGCTCACTGCCTTCAGTCGCCCTGGTTTCAGCGACCTGCTCGGCAAGCCAGCCATTCAGGGTTGTCCAACCAAACATCATGAGACCAGCGCCCCCAAGTATCCCATACGCCCATTGCCAAGCCAGATCACGAGCGGCCATCGTAGCCACCCCAAAAGGTGCTAGGATAGCTCCAATGGTGAACCCTGAGTGCACAAGATTCATCATGCGTCCCTGACCACCGGGTTCCAACCTTACCACGGCAACGTTGATGCTCACCTCGATCATCCCCTGCCCTAGACCTAAAATGGCAAAACAGCAGATGTTCCAGCCAAACTGAGGCATGATGCCAAAGCACCCCATACCCAAAGCCTGTAGGACCCAGCCCAGAGCCATGATCCTACGTAGCCCTAGGCTGGGAATCCAACGCCCGGCCAGCCAGGTAGCAATGAGGTATCCCAAAGAGGACGCCCCGAAGAGCCAACCAGCCACCAGGTAATCCCATTGAAAATACCGGATAACCATCGGGAGGGTTGCTCCCGCAGTCGTTCCCAGGGCTCCAAAAACAACAAAGCTGACCATGAGATATGCCAGGAAACGGCGGGAGGATACCGGGTGGATTGTGATCACGGGCTGAGAGTCAATCAGAAGCCTTTGCATGGCTCCAGCATTGAATCGCTCAACCTATGTGGGGTCATCGCCCTTTTGAGAATAATCCGATGCTTGCCATCACAGATCTGCCGGCACTAGGTTCACCGAGTGATTGGATACTTATCACTCACTCGAGCAGCCCTCAGGCGTTGGACCACCAGAGCGGTATTTGTTTTGCTCCTCCTGAGCTTGGCATGCTTCGAGTCAGTTGATACGGAGCCCTACATCAACCAGAGCTATTACCATCAGACTATTGAAGCATTAAACCAAGAGGGTAGCTTCATGTCTGCTGACACGGGGACCCTCATGGCTGGGGCAGCCAAGATTAGCATCACCCCAGCCCCTGGAACCCATGGAGGGGACCTCCATGACCTGCCTTTAGCAGGTTATGGAGCGCGTCAGGGCAGACCAGCGCAGGGAATCCTAGATGAGGTACACGCGCGCGCATTGTGGATCAGAAAGGGGACGTTCGAGCGGGTCATTCTTTCTCTTGAGATGCTCATCCCTCCCCCAGAGGCGGTTCTTGCCTTGGAGGAAAAGATAAAGGACCGGCTGGGGATTGATCCTTCGACGATTTACTGGGGAGCCACGCACACCCATTCGGGGCCTGGTGGCTGGGGAGTTGGATGGTTGGCTGAGGCCTTTGCTGGACCCCACCACGCCTCTTTCCAACCGTGGTTGACAGAGCGAATCTTCACCTGCCTGGAAGCTGCAAGACTCGATTTGCAACCTGTCCAATGGGCATCAAGTTCGGCTACCACAGAAGGGTTGGTTCGCAACCGCCTGGTGGGTGAAAAGGGGCAAGTGGATCAGCAACTGGACTCAATGTTTTTCAGAGCGGGTGATCGAGTTTTGGCCACCATAGGGGTGTTCTCGGCGCACGCCACGGTGGTAGGGGCTCACTCTTTGGATTACTGTGGTGACTACCCTGGACATTGGGCTTCGAAAATAGAGGCCGCAACTGGAGGAACCGCCCTCTTTCTGGCGGGAGGGGTCGGAAGTCATGCTGCCATCCCTCCTTCAGGAAACCACCAAGGAGCGGTGCAATTGGGCGAACAACTGGCCATACTGAGCCTAGCGCACCTCCAAGAAGCTATCTTTTCAGACAAGGTTTCATTGGCCTATGGCGAGGCACCAGTCTACCTCCCATCCCCTCACATCAGGATATGGAGGGTTTGGCGTCTAAGACCATGGCTAGCTCGCCTCATCCTTCCCATCGAGAGAGCAGTGAAAGTTCAAGCCCTTCAAATAGGCAATGCCTTGATGATCAGTACACCGTGTGACTTCAGTGGAGAACTTTGCCTTCCCATACGCGCCAATTTTGCACAACACAACACGCATGCCATGGTGACCAGTTTCAATGGCCATTACATTGGGTATGTTGTGCCACAGAAATATTACTTCCTAAACGAATATGAAACGCAAATCATGGGTTTTTATGGACCACAAATGGCGCCATACATGTCCGAAATCATCATGCGACTTGGCACAGCAACCTTAAAAACAAATCTTTTTGGCCTGGAAATGGAGAGAGCGGCCAATCAAGCTCCCTGATCGAGAGCTTGATACAGATGATTTGCACTTTCGGCTGGAATACCTTACCTATCGCAGTCCAATGATTGCCAAGCAAATACCTTGAAAGCCCTCATCGACAATTTCGGAAAGACCAGCGAGCGAGCCTTCCTCATCGGGGCTCAGTTCCGTTCTCACTCAGCCTGGGAAATCAAGGATTCACTGGAGGAACTCGCACAGTTAGCCACCACAGCTGGCGCTACCATAGTCGGGGATGGATTTCAAAAACTCGATTCACCCCATGCAGGCACCTTTATCGGCAAGGGTAAAGCAGAGGATTTTGCCGAACAGTGCAAGATAGACGAGGTCGATACGGTTATTTTTGATGAAGAACTCTCCCCCGGTCAGGCGCGTAATTTGGAAAGGATTTTCGAGTGTAAGATTTTAGACCGAACCAGCCTTATTCTAGATATTTTTGCCCAACGAGCCCAGACGCGGGAAGGCAAACTTCAGGTCGAATTAGCACAACTCAAATACCTCTTACCTCGATTGACTCGATTCTGGACCCACCTCTCTCGACAGAAGGGTGGCATTGGCATGCGAGGCGGGGATGGTGAATCACAGCTTGAGGTGGATCGCCGAAAGGTTTCCGAACGCATCCAAAAACTGACCGAGGAACTCGAGCAAGTCCGCCGACAGCGTCTCATCCAACGCTCGGGGCGGAAACGACATCTTTGGCCACTAGCCTCGATTGTCGGCTACACCAATGCTGGAAAATCGACCCTTCTCAATTCCCTGACCGGGACCAACGTCCTTGCAGAAGACAAGCTTTTTGCGACCTTGGATCCCACCACGCGTCGGTTACGCCTACCCACCAATCAGAACGTTTTGATTTCCGATACAGTCGGTTTCATCCGCAAGCTACCCCATCGACTCGTCGAGGCATTCAAGGCAACCCTTGAGGAAGTCGTGGAAGCCGATCTACTGATCCATGTCACCGACTTGAGCCACCCTCAAGTCGACGACCAGATCAAGGCGGTGAATGAGGTGCTGGCTGAGATCAAGGCCCACGACAAGCCATGCATGATGGTCTTCAACAAGGTGGATCAGGTTGAGAGTCAAGGCATCGTGGAACACTATTTAGAAAGCCATCAGCCTTCGGTAGCCATTTCGGCACGTCATCAGGAAGGCTTTGATGCTTTTTACGCTGAACTGGGGCGTCAACTCAAACCCATCCGCTCCTCCCTCCAGCTACGCATTCCCATTGATCAGACCGAAATCATGTCACGACTCTATGAAATCGGGCAAGTGGAGGAACGGGATTACAAAGACGATTATGCTCATTTTAAAGTGCGCATCCCCCCCCATTGCGAACACGATTTTGAGCCTTACGTTGTGAAGGACTGAACTCAATCATTCGGTCACCGCTGAGGATAGGGTCCTCTTGTGGATGAGCCATTCAAGTCAGCCACCAGCCAGAACGGGGCGGAATCCGGCCGATCTCAGGAAATCCATGGCTTTTTCCCGCTGATCTCCCTGAATTTCAATATGACCATCCTTGACTGTGCCACCGACGCCGCATGACTTCTGTAGCTCTCGGGCCATGCTCTCTTTCTCAGCAAGCCCAATCCCCACAAAACCCGTCAACACCGTCACCGTCTTACCTCCCCGGTGGGCTTTCTGGCGGATAATATCCACTCTCCCTCGAGAACGAGGGCGAGGAGGCGGTGTGGTTTGCCCGCTCGCCTGAACTGGGACATCAGGACTCGCCTCAGGCAGCCCCAAGGCATCGAGATCGCCAAAAGGATTATGGCTCAAACCAGAGCCACCCGACACATCGACGCGTGGTTTTTTGCGAGCCATCATCGAATGTTTTTGCAGGAATGCGGTGGAGAATCCGTCAAATGACAAGCTGGCAGGGGGGATGATTTACCAGCAGTCAGCGATCCCCTACCTAAGCCAGTATTTACGATCCTGATTGATCAATATAGAGGGTGAATCGGGGTTCTCTGCCGCATCCTTGCCTGCCTTGTAAATAATCGCAAACAGAGTGGAGGCCTTGAATTCCTTACCCTTGCTGTCGCTGTAGACACCCTTGCCAAGCTTCTCCTTGATTTCCTTCCCGGAAATACTTTGCCCAGACTGTAAACCCAAAAGGTCCTTGGTGATCAGATTCAGAATATCCCCATGCTTGGCATGATTGTAACCGCTTCCAGCCGAGGCAGCGGTTGATCTTGAGCGAGGTGCTGAGCCGCTCTTGGACTTGGAAAGGGCTTTTTCGCGATCCATTCGCCATTGGAGCACGAATTGTCGATCCTGGAGGTTGTTACTCGGTTCGGTTAATAGCCATGCATCAATTTCCTGCGCACATTCTTTGGCCGCCTTGGAGAGTATCGCGTCCTTGGGTGCCGTCACAAAAAGTTTTTGAGCACGAACGACATATTTGAGGGCTTGCTCGTATTTCGGCAACATGGACTCTTGACCACTGTCAATAAGTTGCAGCAACTTGCCCTTGGCCTGATCAAGGGCCAAGCAACCCGGATCTGGATCAGCGGAGGAAGAAAGAGCGCGAATTCTATTGGGAAGGGAAACAGTGGATTGGGTTTCTGACATGTTTAAGATTAGGTGTTCAATCAATGATCTCTTGGAGATTTCGGCGAGAGTGTCACGCCTGAATCAGGCATCTCATCTCTGAAACTGTGCGCACAAACCGATGAGGGTCACTTGTAGCGCCACTTGTCTGCTCTGTCGATAAACTTTTAGGCCTTGGATTCAACCTTCCTATTGCAAAGAGGGCCCTTCGATTCCGAGATGAACTGCCCAAAAATCCCAAGATTCGGCCATCGCTTGCACTCGGTCGGGATACTGCAACGACAAATCAGTCATTTCAGTCCGATCGTGCACTAAGTGGTAAAGTTCCCACTGCTTGAATGCCTTGTCCCAGACTAGCTTCCAATCTCCCTGGCGGATCGCTCGACAGCCACGATAGGCCCATTTGAGGTCCGGAATCCAGCCCATGTCCCGCCCATGAAACACAGGCAATAGGCTACGACCCTCCAAGGGAATCAAATCTTGGCCGCGGTAGGTGGAGGGATAGGAGGCACCAGCCAATTCAAGAAAGGTCGGCATGAAATCCATGACATGACCCATTTGCTGAGTCACCGTATTGGGAGCGATGCGCTCAGGCCAACGAACAATCATCGGTGTGGCGATACCTCCTTCGTGCATCCACGTCTTGAATCGACGAAAAGGGGTGTTCTGCGCATGGGCCCAACCCGGCCCGCAAGTCATGTAGTGATCGCCGGAGCCAGGTTTGAATTCAATTCGATCCTGCGCATACACCTCCGAGCAACCGCCGTTATCAGATAAAAAAACAACCAAAGTCTCCCGATCGACGCCTGCCTGTCTGAGAGTCTTGAGTACCTTCCCAATGCCCTGATCCATGCGATCAACCATCGCTGCGTATACCGCCATGCGCTCAGCCTGCCAGGATGGATGCGCTTGCTGCCCCCATGGCTCGACCAGCGGGTCATCCAATGGCAGTTTCCAGCCAGGGTCAACAAGCCCTAGCTCAATTTGTCTACGGTGTCTGAGCTCTCTGAGCTTTTCCCAGCCAAGCAGGTATTTTCCTTGGTAGTGTGCCACCACTTCAGCCGGTGCATGCAGCGGATAATGCGGCGCCGTGTAGGCCAGATGCAGGAAGAATGGTTGGGGGCGCGCTGCCATTTCCATGATTTGGCTGCACGCTTGGTCAGAAAAAGCGTCGGTCGTGTAAAACCCTTCTTCGAAGCTCGTGATCGGTGAGTCATTGTGAGCAAAAACTCGCACCCGATGCTGCTTGAAGTCCGGATCAGGCCTGGTGG
>Ga0181572_10000484_pt1 | contig 28991 bp, 27 predicted proteins | sample 101ome_26_FD_133004 | JGI IMG/M metagenome (GOLD analysis project Ga0181572, IMG submission 133004) | Coastal salt marsh microbial communities from the Groves Creek Marsh, Skidaway Island, Georgia - 101408AT metaG (megahit assembly) | ecosystem: Environmental > Aquatic > Marine > Intertidal... | reverse complement strand
GTAAGAATTTTGGGTCAAGTAAAAGAAGAATATGCAAATATTTTAAGACTTGCCGATAATATTTTTATGGAAGAACTTTATACCGAAAATTTATATCATGAAGTTAATCAAGCTTTTGCTGTTTTCCTGCCAATAAAATCTGTCGGTGTAACAGGTGATGAGCGAAGATATGATTATGTCATCTCTTTAAGGGCGGTTGAAACTATTGATTTCATGACAGCAAGATGGGCACGACTTCCTTATGATTTCTTAGATAAAGTTTCAAACAGGATTATTAATGAAATCAATCGAGTTTCAAGGGTTGTTTATGATATTTCTGGCAAGCCACCAGCGACTATCGAGTGGGAATAGTTCATACCTTTTAGCGAATAGATAGTTAAGTTAGTATGAGATGAGCTAGAACCTTTGATTCTTTCTCGATGGTATCATTTTCCCAGCAAGATTATTCATATGGTAAAGTTATCAAAAGATTGATTAGAAGCAAAAAAGTTATTAAATTATCATGGGAAAAAAGATACTTATTACTGGGGGAGCTGGCTTTATAGGATCAGCATTAATCCGACATATTATTGATCATACCGATCATAGTGTTGTCAATATCGATAAGCTAACCTATGCTGGTAACTTGGAGTCCTTAGTTTCAGTTGAGAATAACTCAAGATATTTTTTTGAGCAAGTGGATATCTGTGATGCCATTGAGATCAGGCGAATATTCGATGAACAAAAGCCTGACATAGTAATGCATCTTGCTGCGGAGTCTCATGTTGATAGATCAATTGATGGACCGGGAGATTTTATCCAAACCAATATTGTTGGAACATATGTGCTTCTTGAAGAGGCGAGATTTTATTGGTCGAAATCGAATGAGGTTAAAAAAGAGAATTTTAAGTTTCATCATGTATCAACTGATGAGGTATATGGCGACCTTGAAGGGTCGGATGATCTTTTCACAGAGACCACACCTTATGCACCGAGTTCTCCTTATTCGGCCTCGAAGGCAAGTTCTGATCACCTGGTGCGTTCATGGCAGAGAACTTTTGGCCTTCCTGCCTTAATTACCAATTGTTCAAACAATTATGGTCCTTATCAGTTTCCAGAAAAATTAATCCCACTCATTATTCTTAATGCACTATCCGGTAAAGAACTACCCATTTATGGGGATGGCAAACAAATCAGGGATTGGCTTTATGTCGATGATCATGCTAGGGCACTGCTTCATGTTGCACTGAATGGAGTAACTGGAGAGACTTACAATATTGGTGGTCATAATGAAAAAGAAAACATTGAGGTTGTGAAGACAATATGTAGCATTTTGGATGATCTTATTCCATCCCAGATTGCAGGGATAGATAGCTATGAGCAACTAATTACCTATGTCACTGACAGGGCAGGGCATGATGTGAGATACGCCATTGATGCAACAAAAATTGACAATGAACTTGGCTGGACTCCCGAGGAGACTTTTGAGACTGGTATTCAAAAAACGGTTCAGTGGTATCTGAAGAATCAGATCTGGTGTGATCGAGTTAAAGATGGAAGTTACCAGGGAGAGAGACTGGGGGTAATAAATTCATGAAGGGAATTATTCTAGCAGGCGGGTCGGGGACCAGGCTTTATCCACTGACGAAGGGGATGTCTAAACAGCTGATGCCAATCTATGATAAACCCATGATCTACTACCCATTGTCGGTGTTGATGCTTTCTGGGATTCGTGAAGTATTGATCATATCAACCCCAGAAGATCTTCCCAGGTTCGAACAGTTATTGAGCAGTGGAATGGAGATTGGTATGCAATTTGAATATGTTGTTCAACCATCGCCAGATGGCCTTGCTCAGGCGTTTATTCTAGGAAAAGACTTTATTGGCGATGAGGATGCCTGTTTGATCTTGGGCGATAATATTTATTACGGTCATGGCATGCCAGAGATATTATCCAATGCTGTTAAGGCAGCTAAAGATAAAAGTATGGCAACCGTATTCGGTTACCACGTTCAGGATCCAGAGCGCTATGGCGTGGTCGAGTTTGATTCCACTGGAATGGCTTTGAGTATCGAGGAGAAACCTCAAAATCCGAAAAGCAGCTATGCAGTCACCGGTCTTTATTTTTATCCCAATGATGTTGTCAAAAAAGCCCAAAAGGTTGTCCCATCCGATAGGGGGGAGCTTGAAATTACTTCAATCAATCAAATGTATTTGGATGAGGGGCGACTCAATGTTGAATTGATGGGTAGGGGTTATGCCTGGTTAGATACCGGAACACATGAGAGCCTTTTGGAAGCCTCCACATTTATCGAGACCATTGAAAAAAGACAAGGTCTAAAAGTGGCCTGCATTGAAGAAATCGCCTTTGAAGAGGGATTTATAAATAAGGAGCAATTGATTTATCTTGCCAAATCCCTTGCTAAAAATCAATATGGACAGTATCTTTTGAATCGATTAGAGGAGTTCAGTTGAATTTAATTTCTCAATCTATTCCTGATGTTCTATTGATTGAACCAAAAGTTCATGGCGATAGCAGAGGTTACTTCATGGAATCATTTAGACAAGATATTTTGAATGATTTTTTAGGTTATGAAGTCAATTTTGTTCAGGATAATCAATCTAAATCTACTAAGGGTGTTTTAAGGGGTCTTCACTATCAATTACCCTCGTCTGCTCAAGCTAAGCTCGTTAGAGTAATTGAGGGAAGGGTATTAGATGTTGCTGTAGATATTCGTCAATCAAGCCCGACTTTTGGTCAATATGTATCCAGAGAGTTATCCTCTGATAACCATCACCAGCTTTTTATCCCTAGAGGGTTTGCCCATGGTTTTGTGGTATTGAGTGAGAGTGCAGTCTTTGCATACAAGGTGGATAACTATTACTCACCCAAAGATGACAGGGGTATCGCCTTCGATGATAAAAAGATTGGCATTGACTGGGTGCTCAAAAGTGATGAACTTCAATTATCTGATAAGGACCAATCTCACCCTGCCTTATCGGAAGCTAAAGATCTTTTTGGATAGACTTTCATCATGAAGATTTTGGTGACAGGCAAGAATGGACAACTTGGACGATCTATTCAAAAGCTCATCTCAAATTTTAATCATCATGAATTTACATTTGTGGGAAGAGAAGATTTTGATCTATCATCATCAGAGAGTATTTCTAAATACTTTGATACCCATCCTCATTTTGAAGTAATTATTAATTGTGCTGCATATACTGCTGTTGATAGGGCTGAAGAGCAAGCAGATCTGGCAGAACAAATTAATCACCTGGCAGTAAAACAATTAGCTGAATTTGCTAATTCTAAGAATGCTAAGCTCATACATATCTCAACTGATTATGTTTTTGATGGCAATAATGAATCTCCATACCTGGAAGGTGATAACCCTGGTCCAATTAATGTTTATGGCAAGACCAAACTTTTAGGAGAAAGAGTAGTCCTAAAAACAATGTCTAATAATGCTTTTATTATAAGAACAAGTTGGATCTATTCAGAATTTGGAAATAATTTTGTTAAAACCATGTTGAAGCTTGGCAGCAATAAGAAAGTGCTAAGCGTGGTTAATGATCAGATTGGCTCACCAACTTACGCAAAGGATTTGGCCCAAGCTATATTAACCATTATCACTAATGAAAGCTTTGCAAAAAATAGTTTTTTCACTGAGATTTACCACTTTTCAAACTTAGGTGAGATAAGTTGGTATAAGTTTGCTAAAGAGATTTTTGAGTTGGCTAATATAGACTGCAGAGTTATCCCTATAAGTTCTAGGCATCATCCGACACAAGCTGTAAGGCCTAAAAATACAACCTTAAGTAAAGAAAAAATCATCAACAACTTTAAATTCAAAATCCCAGAATGGCAAAAATCTCTCAAAGAGTGCCTGAAGGATTTGTCTAGACAAAATTAGGTTTCAGTTTTAACTATTTTCTGATGACGAATGTATAATAATCTTTTCTAAAAACAGGTTATCTTGGTTGAAAATTTATTTTTTAAGTTTTTTTATTAACAATATTAACTTATTTCAACTCATAAGATATTGTAACTGTAAGTATTGAGTTAGAAATTCTAATGAGTATTAAAAAAATTGCACTGGTTGGTTTAGGATATGTTGGTCTTCCGCTTGCAGTCGAGTTTGGAAAGAAACGAAAAGTTATTGGGTTTGATATTGATGAAGTCAGGATACGAGATTTAAAAAATGGTATAGATTCAACTCTTGAGACGACTACCCAGGAGTTAAAAGCTGCTAAACAGCTGAGATTTACATCTAATTTAGATGATTTAAAAGGCTGCGAGATTTTTATTATTACTGTTCCTACCCCAATAGATAATCATAAACAGCCCGATTTAACACCCTTGAGAAAATCTAGTGAAGCGATTGGGTCTATTCTAAAAAAAGGTGATCTGGTTATCTATGAGTCAACCGTTTATCCAGGCGCAACAGAAGAAGTTTGTGTACCTTTATTGGAAAAATTTTCAGGATTAAAGTTTAATAAGGATTTTCATTGCGGTTATTCTCCCGAGAGAATTAATCCTGGGGACAAAGAGCACCGTGTTACAAATATCAAGAAAGTTACATCTGGCTCAACTAGGAATATTGCAATAGAGGTTGATGAACTTTATCGAGAAATAATTTTGGCTGGAACTCATATGGCAAGTAGCATTAAAGTTGCTGAAGCTGCTAAAGTTATTGAGAATACTCAAAGAGATGTCAACATTGCCCTAATAAATGAATTATCTCTTCTATTTAATAAGTTAAATATTGACACTGAGTCTGTATTGGAAGCAGCAGGCACTAAATGGAATTTCTTTCCATTTAGACCAGGGTTAGTAGGAGGACATTGCATAGGTGTTGATCCATATTACCTTACCTACAAAGCAATTGAAGTTGGTTATAACCCAGAGATGATCCTTGCTGGCAGAAGATTAAATGACAATATGGGCTCATATATTGTAGATCAGGTATCAAAGCTTATGAATAAAAAAAGGATTATTGTTGTTGATGCAAATATTCTTATTATGGGCTTAACATTCAAAGAGAATTGCCCAGATCTTCGTAATACAAGGATAGTAGATTTGGTAAAAGAGTTTGAAGATTTTAATTGTAATGTCGATATATATGATCCCTGGGCTGATAAAAATGAGGCTTTACGCGAATTCAATATAAAACCTATTAATGAGCCGGTGAAGGGCAAGTATGATGCAATAGTCCTAGCTGTTGCGCATGATGAATTCAAAGAGTTATCAATAGCAGAAATAAGAGCCTTTGGAAAGCAAAATCATGTTATGTATGATGTTAAGTATTTATTACCCGCCCACGAAGTAGATGGGAGACTCTAAATGATCAAATACGAAGAGTTACAAGAGTACCTAAAACGCAATCAAAGTACTTGGTTAGTAACAGGCGTTGCAGGTTTTATTGGCTCTAATCTATTGGAAAAACTTCTTATTCTCAATCAGAAGGTAGTGGGTCTTGACAACTTTGAAACTGGCTTTCAGTACAATATTAATCAAGCAATTGAAGATGCTAGTAGTGCTTCAGGAAGAGACTTAAGTAAGAACTTTAACTTCATCAAAGGTGATATTAGAGAACTAAAAGACTGCCAACAAGCATCTAGAGGAGTTGACTATGTTTTGCATCAGGCGGCATTAGGATCTGTTCCTAGGTCTATTGAAAACCCTATTAATACAAACGAAGCTAACATAGATGGATTTTTAAATATGTTAGTCGCTAGCAAGGATGCCAAAGTTAAGAGATTTGTTTATGCTGCATCTAGTTCTACCTATGGCGATCATCCAGACCTTCCAAAAGTTGAAGATAATATTGGTAATCCTTTGAGTCCTTATGCAGTGACTAAACTTGTAAACGAGCTTTATGCTCATGTTTTTGCTAAGACCTATGGTTTTAAAACTATAGGATTAAGATATTTCAATATCTTTGGAAAAAGACAGAATCCTAATGGGGCATATGCAGCAGTTATTCCAAAATGGATTGCGGCTATTATAAACAATGAAGATGTTTTTATTAATGGAGACGGAGAAACCAGTAGAGATTTTTGTTATATTGACAACACAGTGCAAATGAACATATTGGCAGCTATAACTGATAACAATGAAGCGACTGATCAAGTCTTCAATGTTGCCCATAATGATAGAACAAGCTTAAACAAACTTTATCAAATGATAGAGGATAGACTCATTCAACGAAAAGAGGGTTTAGAAAGAAAAAAACCAATATACAGAGACTTTAGAAAGGGAGATGTTAGGCATTCTCAAGCTAATATAAACAAAGCGAAGACATTACTTAATTACCAGCCAAGATATTCCATTTCTGAAGGGATGGATGAGGCGATGGATTGGTATATAAAGAATTTAATATAGTGTTTAAGACCCTTTGGCAACATTTATCAGAACGCCGTAAGAAACAATTCTGGATTGCATTAATACTAATGATTATTGCAATGTTAGTAGAAGTGGTTAGTCTTGGCGCAGTATTGCCATTTTTAGGAATTCTAACTGCTCCGGAGTATGTCTATCAGCATTCATTAATGCAGCCATTAATCAATTATTTAGAGATAACAAGTGCAGATCAATTGACATTGCCATTGACTTTTATTTTTATAATTGCAGCATTTATTGCCGGATCAATTCGAATGTTAATACTCTTTGTGATGACTAGACTTTCATTTGCAACTGGAGCAGATCTTAGTATTGATATTTATCGTCGAACTCTTTATCAAGAATATATGGTTCATATGACACGTAATAGCAGTGCAGTAATTAATGGTGTTATTGGAAAAACAGGCGTTGTAATTGGAAAAGTAATTTCACCATTCTTAAAATTAATCAGTTCAATTATCTTAGTTATTGGAATTATGATAGCGTTATTCACAATTAATATTATTGTTGCATTATCATCTTTTGTCGGCTTTGGCTTGCTGTATTTTATGGTTGCGAGTTACACCAAAAGAAGATTAAGTGATAATAGTAAAATTATCGCTGAGGAGTCAACTCAGATGATTAAGTCATTACAAGAAGGATTAGGTGGAATTCGCGATGTTCTGATTGATGGCAGCCAAGAATTTTATTGTAAACTTTATCAAAGTGCAGATGCACCATTTCGTCGCGCATCAGGTGATAATCAATTTATTAGTGGAAGTCCGCGTTATATCATGGAAGTCATAGGTATGACTTTAATTGCAATACTTGCCTATCAGATGACTCAGAATGAAGATAGCGCTAACACAGCAATTCCTATTCTTGGGGCTTTGGCTGTAGGGGCACAACGTATGCTTCCTGCTCTTCAACAGGTTTATGTATCATGGAGTGCAATCAAGAGTTCAATATCCTCCTTGAAGGACGTCTTAGATTTATTAGAACAGCCCCTGCCTTGCCATTTTAATCAAGGTCCAATTACTCCGACTCAATTTAATAAGGAGATCAAGTTACAAAACATTAGTTTTAGATATACAAAGAATACCCCCTGGATATTAGAAGATATAAATCTTTCAATACCTAGAGGGGCCAGAGTTGGTTTTATAGGTCCAACTGGTAGTGGAAAAAGCACAGTACTAGATATCATAATGGGCTTACTTCCTCCAACTAAGGGTAGTTTAATAATTGATCAAAGACGCTTTAATATTAAAAATATTAGAGAATGGCAAACCAATATTGCCCATGTTCCTCAACAAATATATCTATCAGATGCTAGCATTGAGGAAAATATTGCCTTTGGAATTCCTAAGGAAAAAATCGACCATAACCGGGTAATGGATTGTGCAAGAAAAGCCCAAATATTGGACTTAATTATTGGATGGAAAGATGGTTTTCAGACTAATGTAGGAGAAATGGGAGCACGTCTCTCAGGAGGGCAAAAACAGCGTATTGGTATTGCCCGAGCTTTATATAAGAAGGCTAATATACTGATTTTTGATGAAGCAACTAGCTCACTTGATAATAAGACTGAAAAATTAGTTATAGATGCTATTAATGAAATACAAGGCTCTGTTACTGTCCTGATGATTGCTCATAGACTTTCCACATTGCAAGAGTGCGATATTATAATTGAATTAGATAATGGCAATATTAAGCAACAGGGTACACCTGCTGAAATAATTCAAAATAAATAAGAAATAAGAAATAAATAAGAAATCAATATGCTTACCAATTCAAATATATTAGTTACTGGTGGTACAGGCTCATTCGGGCATACCTTTATTCCAATGACACTCAAAAAATACAATCCTAAAAAAATTGTAGTTTTCTCTCGCGATGAAATGAAGCAATGGGAAATGGCTAAATTATTCAAAGGCGATGAGCGTATTCGCTTTTTTATAGGCGATATTCGTGACAGAGATAGGCTATATCGTGCTTTGGATGGCATTGATTACGTAGTTCATGCAGCTGCAACTAAAATTGTACCTACCGCAGAGTATGATCCTTTTGAATGTGTAAAAACCAATGTGATTGGAGCAATGAATCTTATTGATGCATCTATTGATAAGGGTGTAAAACGCATTATAGCTTTGTCTACTGATAAAGCTAGTAGTCCCGCGAATCTTTATGGCGCTACAAAATTGACTTCAGACAGACTCTTTGTTTCTGGTAATTCTTATTCGGGCAGTCATAATACAAAGTTTTCAGTTGTTAGATATGGCAATGTTATGGGTTCTCGAGGTTCGGTTATTCCATTTTTTATGTCTCTTCCTGAAGGTGAAGAATTTCCAATAACAGATAATCGTATGACAAGATTTATGATTACTTTGGAAGAGGGAGTTGGTCTAATATGGCATGCTTTTGATGATATGAGAGGCGGTGAAATTTATGTGAAAAAAATTCCCTCAATGAAAGTTACTGATTTAGCGCTTGCTATTAACGGTAATGCTATACAAAGAGAAGTTGGAATTAGACCAGGTGAAAAGTTACATGAGCAGATGATTGGACATGAAGATGCTCCATATACCTATGAGTATAAAGATTATTTTAAAATCTTACCATCTATTCATGACTGGAGCCATGATCCAGAAAGAATTCGAGATGGGGTTAAAGTTGACCCTAATTTTTTATATTGTTCAGATAATAATAAAGAGTGGATGGCTATTTCTGAATTAAAAGAATGGATTAAAAAAAATCAAAACAAAATAGGAACGCTTTAGAAATGATACCTTATGGAAGGCATGATATATCTCAAGCAGATATTGATGCAGTTGTTGAAGTCCTTCAGTCTGATTTTTTAACTCAAGGTCCTCAAGTCCAAAAGTTTGAAAAGGCTATATCGAAATATTGTAATGCTAGGTATGCAATTGCAGTTAATTCGGCTACCTCAGCATTGCATCTTGCTTGCCTATCTCTGGGCCTTAAGAAAGGAGATTGGCTATGGACCTCCCCAATAACCTTCGTTGCCTCAGCAAATTGTGGGCTTTATTGTGGTGCAAAAGTTGACTTTGTTGATATAGATCCAGTTACTTATAATCTTTGTCCAAAGGCTCTGAAAAAAAAACTTGTTGAGGCTAAGACTCTAGGAAGATTACCAAAAGTTGTTATCCCAGTTCATCTGTGCGGTCAGCCTTGTGATATGAAAGCTATTTATGAACTTTCAAAGGAATATGGCTTTAAGATTATTGAAGATGCATCTCATGCAATTGGAGGTAAGTACATAAATGAGTCAATTGGCAATTGCAAATATAGTGATATAACTGTATTTAGTTTTCATCCTGTAAAAATTATAACAACTGGTGAAGGTGGTATGGCTCTAACAAATAGTTCTAAGCTTGCAAAACACATGTTTTTGCTAAGAAGTCATGGCATAACACGAGACCATGATCAAATGATTCACATGGCTGATGGTGAGTGGTATTACGAACAATTGGGCTTAGGTTTTAATTATCGAATGAACGATATACAGGCAACACTGGGTCTGAGCCAATTAGCAAGACTAGATAACTATGTGTCACGAAGACATGAACTTGCAGCTCGATACAATGACCTTCTTAAAGACATTCCGTTATACATACCATATCAACATAATGACGGATATTCTTCCTTTCATCTTTATGTTATTCGCTTAAAAAATAAGGACAAGCATAAACAAGTATTTGATTACTTAAGAAAAAATAATATAGGTGTAAATTTGCATTATATTCCTGTCCACATGCAGCCATATTATCAAAAAATGGGAATAAACTACAAAGATCTAGAACAGGCAGAGAAATATTATAAAGATGCCATTAGCCTTCCTCTCTATCCAACTATGACATATGAGCAGCAAGACATTGTTGTTTCGTTACTTCGTAAAGCATGTAAGTTGTGAAAATTGCTTTAGGTACAGTTCAATTTGGAATAAATTATGGTGTAGCAAATACCATCGGGCAGGTTGATAGATTAGATGCAAAGAATATTCTTGCTTATGCGAAGATTAGTGGGGTTGATACAATTGACACAGCTATCTCATATGGATCAAGTGAGTTATGTTTAGGTGAAATTGGACTGGGCGGCTTTAAGGTTGTCACAAAACTTCCTGAAATTCCAGATGGTTATGGAAATTTACGAATATGGGTTGAAAGTCATTTAGATGAGTCATTAAATACCCTCGGAGTTGAATCGTTATATGGACTCCTTTTGCATAGACCTAATCAACTATTTGATACAGATAAAAAAAATTTATGGAGTATATTGCAACAGTTTAAAAGTGATGGGCTAGTTAAAAAGATTGGGTTCTCTATATACAGTCCAGATGAATTGAATATGTTGTGGGATTCATTTCGGCCTGATCTAGTTCAAGCACCATATAATATTATTGATAGGCGTTTGGAGACAAGCGGATGGTTGCAACGCATGAGTGAAACAAATGTAGAAGTTCATATTCGATCTATTTTTTTACAAGGTCTGTTGCTTATGAGCAAGGCTAGTAGACCAGAAAAGTTTAACAAATGGATTAATTTATGGAATAAGTGGGATAAATGGCTAGAAGAAAATAATATCCCCTCAGTTCAAGCATGTGTATCTTTCGCCTTATCTGATAATAGAATATCAAGGATTGTTGTTGGTGTGGATAGTCTGAATCAGTTTAAAGATATAATATGGGCAGCTAATAAAACCAGTCATTTTCCAGAGAGTTTCTATATTACAGATCCAATGTTGCTTAATCCTTCCAAGTGGAGTTCATTTTGAAAGTAGTGGTAATTATTCAAGCTCGTATGAGTTCATCTCGTCTTCAAGGGAAAGTTTTGATGCCATTAGTGGGTAAACCGGTTTTAGGTCATATTGTTGAACGCCTTTCATACTGCAAAATGATTGACAAAATAGTAGTGGCTACATCAAATGAAGTCGATGATGATTTGGTGGCTGATTATTGTAGTAATAATAATCTTGATTGTTATCGAGGAAGTCTTGAAGATGTATTAGATCGATATTATCAGACTGCTAAACTTTACCAAGCAGATCCGATTGTGCGAATTACTGGAGACTGTCCGGTAATTGATCCTATAGTTGTAGATGCTGTAATTACTGGATATTTATCTGGAAAGTATGACAGTTATGGACTGGGCGGTGAATTCCCAGATGGTTTAGATTGCACTGTATTTTCATTCTCAGCAATAGAAAAGGCTTGGAGAGAGGCTAAATTAAAATCAGAAAGAGAGCATGTTGGGCCGTATATTGAAAATAATCCAAGTTTATTTAGAAACGGAATGTTGGATTTACTTCAAGGTTTAAGCAAGCTAAGATGGACTCTTGATGAGTTAAAAGATTATGAATTATTGAAAAAGATTTTCGATAATTTATATCGATCAAATTCTCCATTCTTAACTCATGAAATTTTGCAATTTATACAGAAAAACCCAGATCTATTAGCGATTAATTCAAAAATTATTCGCAATGAGGGTTATCTAAAATCATTACAAGAAGATAAAATAATATCATGATTGACATCAGTTTACTTAAAAATAGTTCAGGACCAATTTTATACAAAAAGGCTAAAACTCTAATTCCAGGAGGTACACAATTATTATCCAAAAGACCTGAAATGTTCGCACCAGATATTTGGCCTGCATATTATTCGAAAGCAAAAGGCTGTCGAATATGGGATTTAGATGGTCGAGAATATATCGATATGTCAATTATGTCAGTTGGAGCTTGTATTTTAGGATATGCGGATGAGGAAGTAGACGCGGCAGTGATTGAGGCATTACAAAAAGGCGTAAATAGCTCTCTTAATTGCCCTGAAGAAGTTGAATTAGCAGAAGCATTGATAGAATTGCATCCTTGGTTCGGTATGGTTCGTTATGCCCGAAGTGGTGGTGAGGCCCTTTCCATTGCTGTGCGTATTGCAAGAGCCAAAACTAAACGAGACACTGTTTTATTTAGTGGTTATCATGGTTGGACAGATTGGTATTTAGCGGCTAATCTTGCAGATGAATCTGGACTAGACGGACAATTAATGCCAGGTCTTGAGCCAAATGGTGTACCACGTGGGCTTTTAGGAACATCAAAACCATTTCACTTTAATGACATAGATTCACTAAGGGAAACTATACGTGGAAAAGAATCAGAAATTGCAGCAATCATTATTGAACCTGCAAGGGGAGAAGATGCTCCTAGTGAGTATTTAAAAACTCTTCGTGAAATTTCTTCTGAGATTGGTGCAGTATTAATTTATGATGAAATTACTAGTGCATTTAGAATGTGTCCGGGGGGTATTCATCGTCGATATGGTATTTATCCAGATATAGCTGTTTTTGCAAAATCCATGGCTAATGGATATGCAATGTCGGCAATACTTGGTACAGAGAAAGTGATGGAGGCCGCTCAATCAACATTTGTTTCTAGCACTAACTGGACTGAGCGAATAGGTCCAACAGCTGCAATAGCAACACTAAAAAAGTACCAAGAAACTCATGCAGATAAACATATTATTTCGATTGGAAATAAGACAAAAAAAATATGGCAAGATGCTGCTTCGAAAACTGGACTAAAAATAGATATTACCGGTTTACCAACATTGGCTGCTTTTGGGTTTGAACATCAAAAAGCAATCGAGCTTAACACGCGTTTTGTTACCGAAATGCTTAGGCGTGGGATTCTTGGTTTTAGACAGTTTAAAGCATCATTTTCTCATCAAGATGAAGAATTATCTACATACTCTAATGCTCTCAATGAGGTTTTTGATATTTTGGCTAACTTACAAGATGATGAAATTACTAATACTCCGATAGCTCATACAGGTTTCCATCGTTTGACAAGAGAGTGATTAAGATTTATGTACGTATACAAAAATGAATTATCTTCAAATTATTCTCATAATATCAATTGGATTTTGGAATTTGTAGACAAGTTCACAGATGCTAGTGCCATTTTTTTGAAATTTCAGCTAATTAATTTAGAGGGTCTATTTTCGCATGAGGCCTTATCAGTAAATTTAAGAGATAGTCTTGTAACAAAATGAAGTCAAAAATATTATTTTTGGGTTGCAATCATGACGAAGTTCCCTATCTTAAAAACTTTCAAGAAAAAGGATTTCATGTCGTTGCAACTGATGTAAATCCTAACGCACCAGGAATGAGCCTTTCTGATTCAGCAATAATTTGTGGATATGATGATCTTGAGGGTTTGGAAAGAGCAGTCTCAAAGGAGGGGCGGGATGATTTTTTAATGGTGTTTACAGCATCTGCTCAGTTTGCTCAGATTGGCGCTTCTCATATATCTAAACACCTGGGTCTTCCATACCCTTCCTTAGAAAATATAAAAATTTGTCTTGATAAAGCAGCTTTTTATCCCTTATTTCAGAAAAATGGAATACACATCCCAGAAACTCACTTTATTAGAAATCTAAGCGAGTTGAGAAATATATTAAACAAATATCCTAAAGAGACAGATTTTTACCTTAAGTCAGATTTTAGTAAAAATCCTAATCATATCTACAAGGGAACCTCTGAATACCTTGAAAATGAGGATATTCAATGGACGCCTGATCGTTATTTTCATAAGAACTATATCTTACAAAAAACATTTTTAGGTGAAGGTTTTCGACTAAACATTTATCCTGGCGGTTATGAACTCTATGAATTTGAAACTGGAAGAAAAATCAATGAAGATTTGCCACATTTTAAAAATCTAAAAATTTTAGAATCTTTAAGGGACTTGAGCATCAAACTAGGGATGCAAGATTGGCTATTAAAATTTGATATTCTGATTAATAATGGTAGGTATGTGGTTCTTGATATCGGAATGGACCCACCTTCCAGAATGAAAAAATACTGGGAATCGAAGGGTCATAACTTTATAGATTTTTATACTGATCTTTACATTAAATCTGCAATAACTACCTCTATGTGAAGGCTTTTCTTATTTATTTTTGAAAATTAGCTAAAATGAGTTTTGCTTGAGGTGAATTGATTTGTATCCGTTAATCCTTTAAGGTAATTCAAAAAATTAACAAATAAAAGATATTCTAATGCTTACGATTTGCATCATAAAAAGCCACAATTCACCCTTTATAGATGACTGTCTCGAGTCATTAAGACTTAACACTAAAGAGTCATATGAGCTAATGATATTTCCTGAACTAGGAAGCAGAGAGGATACTTTAAATAAAATTTTGGCTCAATTACCAGGGAGAGATCTAGTAATAGTTGCAGATGATATTTTGTTTACAAAAGGTTGGGATAAGTCACTTATAGCTAATTGGAAAAGTAATAGAATACTTGGGTTTTCAATGCTTTATCCTGGCACTAATACTATTCAAGATAGAGGCTACCGTTTAGTATCTACTGATGGTGTTATAAGTACTGAAGCTATTGATAGAGGTCTTAAGGTCAACGATGTAGAATTCTTTGACTGCAAGGGTTGTTTAGCAGTCACTGGCTGTTTTCAGGCTATTCCTTCAGCAGTTTCAAAGGTGATCAATAAATTTCCACTTGAAGGATGTAATCGTTTAGGTGAATTTCTTTATCAAATTTTAGCTATCCGAAATGGATTTGAAGTTGGTGTTTTAGGACACTTCTTAGAACATCACGGTAAGAGTACAAAACAAAATCCGGACATAGAGTTGCGAAGCGAAAGTTACTTGCTTGAAAAAAAGCTTTGGACCGAGGTAGCAAAAGATTTTAATTTGAGTGAGTTAGTCTCGGTCGAAATTCATCGTAAAATTGATCAAAACCTAGTTGACTGGTTTAATTCACCCGGTGTTATTTATGGCGCAGGCACAATTACTGAGTTTTTGGGATCTAAACTAGACTTTAGTCAACATACCCTTTGTAGCGGGCTTCTAGAAGAGAATGGTCTTGAATTTTTAGGTAAAAAAGTTATTTATAAGGATTTTGTTGACTGGAAAAATGTCAATAAGATAATCATAACTGTTGAGGGTAAGGAGGGAAATATTTCAAATGATTTAAAGAAACTTGCTCCTAAAGCTAAGTTTTATGCACTTGAAAAAAGTAAAACTCATTCTTTACAAAGTTACGGATTAAAATTAATTGATGAATAGTCATTACATCTTAGTTATTGGTGGTGGCAATGACACCCTTTTTCTTCTTCAACAAATTAATTTACTGGGTTTTAAAAGCATTGTTGTAGATCGAGACCCTTTAGTAAAATCGGCTGATATTGCAGATGAATATTTATGTTTGAGTACGCACGATAGTGCCCCAATTTTAAATGCAATAAGAAGTAAAAAAATTATTGCTTGTTTGACAAGGTCTTCTGGTATTGCCACATTATGTTGGTCAGAAGTAAGTCAGTCATTAGGACACAAAACTCCTGATCCAAAGACTATTGAATATCTATCTAGCAAGTTATTACTTCATAAATTATGTATGACCATGAATATTGCAACACCGGTAACAAAAATATTTGAAAAATGGGAAGATTTATCAGATATCCAATGGCCATTAGTTGTTAAACCAGAATGGGAAAAGGTTGGAAAGGTAGGCGTTACTCTAGTAAATTATCCCGAAAATATAAATTGTGCAGCAGAACATGCAAAGAAATATTTAGCAAAAGGTTCTGTTATAGTTCAAGAGTATTTGAATGGGCACGATATTACAATATTGGGCGTATGTTTGAATAATAACTATTTCCCATATGCAATATTTAAAGAAAAGAATAGTTTCAATGACTGTAAATATATTTCTCATTTAGGATTCTCTAAAATAGACAATCATTCAGCAGCACCCGATATGATTAAAGTGGCAGAATTGATTTGCAAAGAACAACAACTAGGGTTTAGCCCATTAAATCTTAGTTTCCGTATAGTTGGAAATACACCATATTTAATGGAGTGCAATCTAGACTTTGGTGGTGAAGGAATCTTAGAATTTTTGTTGCAAGGTGACGAGTCATGCAATATTATTGCAGATTATATTCAGTCTTTTTTGAGCTACACTAGCAGTGAGAATTCTAAGAAATATATGCATATTTGGCAAGATAGATTTTATAAGAATTTTAATTGACCCAGAGCCTTTAATACTGAGGAGGTATCAAATAATCATCCATAAGTTTTTTATTTTCCACAAGTAATGAAAAGATATTTAAATCAAAATTCATTATTCAAAAGATGAACTTAATAATGAGTAACCCTAGTTTGATAGTTCTAGGAGCATTTATGAGAAAGAAGTTTATTAAGAACTAGTTTGGGTTAGGTGAATGTTCAGCTAACCATATGTGTTTTTCTATGTTGCAGCTTAAGAATTGCAAATTAAGATTGCAAAACAGAACTTTTAGATTATGGATAATGAGTATTTAAAATTTTTCTACGTATTTGAATCATTCCTGACTTAATAACAAGAGGTTAATCTTTAATTCAAAAGAAGAATGAATTCGAGTCCGGCTTCAAGTAAGATAAATTACTTTGTCCATAACCGGCATTGTAGATGCAAGGATCTAAATAAATGGAAAGAAAATTTGAGTCACGGTTGCTAAATCTTTTTTATATAGCCCTTGATTTTAAAAATATCTAAATATGGCTATTAACTATAAATCTATTTCTAGGTGCATATTAGAAAAATATAAACATTTTAAAAAATTTAGATTTTTATCACAGATATTAGATTTAAATTTTAGAATGGCTGAATATGCTCTTGAATCTGAATCAGAAAGAAAAATTATAGTATCTAGGTTCTGGTTTTTGGGAGGGGTATATAAGATTATATTGCTTCTTTTATCTCTCTTTGACGCACTATCTTCCCAGGAAAAAAAAATTTTTGTTTCCCTTCCAAGACATAAAGATCTGATTAATTTAATTTCATCCAGTTTAGGTGAGCAATATGTAATAGATGCAAATAACTTAAAGAAAAATTATTGCCAATATTTATCTGCTTCTAAGGTATTTATTTACCGATGGGTTGGTTGTGGCATTGCTCAGATTCTGACTAGACAATCTTTTTTGGCTAGAAATAAAAAAACATTAGATGCTCATGCAATTAGAATCGCTACAAATTTATTTTTAAGATATGAGGTATATTTCTATTCCATAATTCTTAGAGCGCTTTCAATTAAGCTTCTATGCCTATCAGGAACAAGTGTTTACCAGTCAAAAATTCTTGCTCTAGCAGCGAAAAAAGCTAATATTAAGGTTATAACTATTGCGCATGGTTATGCCTATGGCCAATCTTTGTTGACATATTTTCCTGCTATAGAAGATGTAATTTTTGTGTACTCTTCTCAACAGAAGAATTTCATTGGAAATTTGGTAAGTTACAAGGAAAGAAAAAAAATCAAAGTTTTAGGTTGGCCATTTCCGAAAAAAAAATATTATTTGGATAGGTTTAAATATAATCGAGTTCTTTTTGTTGCAACTGATTGCTTTAATCAGAATGCCCCACATTACAAAAATATAAGAATGAAGACTCTAAAGGCTATTTCTGACTTGGCCATAAAATACAATTTAGTAGAAGTTCTTCTCCACCCTTCTGAAAGGAAATATTGCGAACAAATACAGAAAAAATATCTCACGAAAAAAAAGGTCCATTTTTTAAATAAAGACCCTGTTAATTATAATTATTGTTTGATTTTAGGGAATTCGTCTACTAAGTTAGTTGAATATGCATATTCTGGACTTGAGGTTTTTCAATTACACTCGACTTGTGTTTCTGAAATGGAAGGTGTTGGAATATTTCATATATTTAAATCAAACAATAATGTTGAAATAGATTTTTCTAAGCCTTCTTTAAAGATCGATGATAGTTTAATGATACAAAAATTCCAAACCTCATTCTTTAATTACTTAGCATTAGAATTAAGTAAATGCTAAGCAGGTTGTATAAAAGTATTAATAGGTTAAAAATTATTACTCCAGTGATAACTGAAGGAGTTGGTTATGCAAAATCTGCCCAGAGAATACAAAAGGAATTGGGCAAAGACAAAGTTGACTTAATAGATCTTAATAGAAAGGGTAGTTTCAAGAAGATATTAATTTGCTTTTTATCCAGAAATATAATTATCAATGGTTATTCAGCTCTTGGCTATTATCAATTGATAATGATAATTGTTTTTAATAATCAAGCAAATATATACATTCATGAGGGAGTGAGTCAAATTTTAAAAATAGAAAGAAAATGGGCCCCGCTAAAGAGAAAGTATGTGAGGTTAATCTTAAAAAAGGCAAAAGTTTTTTGCGTGTCATATAATCAGAGACAGCAATTAATAAATCAGTCAATATTAACTAAGAAATCTGATGTAATCTATAATTGTGCTGCAACAAAGTCTTCAGCCCTAATTAATTGCCAGTCAAAAAGCGTAAAAATTCTAATGGCTGGTACATTACAAGATAGAAAAGGATTCAAGCTTTATAGTGATGTCTCTGATTTTATTTCATCAAGTGATTCCATAAATGGCTTTGATTTTTATTGGGCCGGAAACAGGGGAAATGAATTTGCTGATTTGAGTAATTCTGTAAAATTTCTCGGGTATGTTGAAGATATGTCAGATCTGTTAAGAAATATTGACATTTTTTTTCTAAGTTCTAAAGAAGAGCCTTTTGGTTTAGCAGCACTTGAGGCTCTTCAAGAAGGTAAGAAATTAGTTTGCTATAAAGATTCAGGAATTGCTGAATTATTTGGTTGTATAAACGGAGTTGAGATATATAGTGAATATTCTATGAGCTCAGCCATAGATGCATTAATCCGTGTGCAAAAGGTAGATTTAGATAAAGAAAAAGTTGAAAAAGTTTTTATTGAAAGGCTTTCTATAAATTCTTTTATTAAAAATATTAAAAATAAGATAGGGTTTCCAAATGATTAAAGATAATAACGATGTATATGTAATTGCTGAAGCTGGATTAAACCATAATGGTAGGCTTGATGTTGCAAAAAAACTAATCGATGTTGCTTCTTCTGCCGGTGCAGATGCTGTAAAGTTTCAGAAGAGGACAGTTAGTAAGTTGGCTATTAAAGCAACTTTAGATGCGCCTGATGATAGGTTTCCTGAATTTGGGAAAACTTATAGAGAGATTCGAGAACATCTCGAGTTTAATATGTCTCAATATAAAGAAATTAAGCAATATGCCGAGACTAAGGGACTGGATTTCTTGTGCACGGCTTTTGATACCGATGCAGTTGATTTTCTTGAAGATTTGGGGGTAGAAATCTACAAATTAGCAAGTCATAGTGTAACCAATATTGAGCTCTTGGAATATTTGGCCTCTAAAGGGAAGCAAACAATAATGTCTACGGGTATGTCTGATATAGAAGAGATTAGAACAGCAGTAAAAATTTTTGAGAAATACAAAACCCCTTTACTGCTATTGCATTGTGTGTCAGCTTACCCAACACCTCATGATGAATGTAATCTTGATATGATTAATGTTCTTAAAGGGAATTTTGACCTACCGGTAGGTTATTCCGGCCATGAGATGGGTTATTTGCCAACACTTATAGCAGTTACTATGGGAGCAGTTGCAATCGAAAGGCACTACACACTTGATAATAACATGACAGGTTTTGATCATAAAATGTCGCTTAATGCAGAAGACTTTATCGCAATGGTAAAAGACATTAGAGAAATAAAAAAAATTAGAGGTACTGGAATAAAAAATGTCAGTGAATCGGAGTGGATTACAAGAAATAAATATCATGTTTCTATGGTTTCTTCTAAGTTCATATCGAAAGGAGATAAACTAACAGTTGATATGGTTTCATATCGCAATCCTGGAACAGGAATCCCTGCCAAAGATTCTCATAAAATAATTGGCAAGAAGGCGGTAAGAGACATATCTGTCGACGAACTTTTAAGTCTTGATATGTTTACATGAATTTAAACTCATCAAAAATCTCAGTAATTATTCGAACTTTCAATGAGGAACGCTGGATTGCTCATTGTTTAGAGGCAATCTTTACTCAAGATTTTGAAAATTTTGAAGTAATTATTGTTGATAATTGCAGCTCTGACCATACAGTAAATGTGGCAAAACGCTTTCCGGTAAAAACTATAGTTAGTATTGATAAGTTCCTTCCAGGAAAGGCTATAAATGATGGGATTCGAGTTTCAACTGGTGATTATATTGTTTGTATCTCTGCTCATTGTGTCCCTAAGGATAGGCGCTGGCTTAAGAACTTACATGCAAACTTTAAGGATAATCAAAAATTAGCAGGAGTTTATGGGCGACAACTCCCACTACCATATACTAGTGATGAAGATAAAAGAGATTTGCTCATTACCTTTGGACAAGACAAGAAGGTGCAGAATAAAGATTATTTCTTTCATAATGCAAATAGTATATTTCCTAGAGAAGTATGGGGTAAATTTCCTTTTGATGAGAATGTAACTAATATTGAAGATAGAATTTGGGGTAGAGAGGTAATAGAGTCTGGTTATGAAATTATTTATGAGCCAAATGCGCCCGTTTACCACTACCATGGATTACATCAGCACGGTAAATCGACAGAAAGAGCTAAAGGAATCGCGAGAATATTAGATAAATTAGATGCAGAAAGTATTAGTAACCTACCATATTCTTTACGGCCCGAAAACGCTAATTTTGCTGTAGTTCTTCCGGTCCTTAGAAATCCTAAGTTTGTTGGAGATATTGATCTTCTTCAGCGGTCTATAGATTATTTAAAGAAAGTAGAATACATTAACAACATATATGTATTAACCGACAATGAAGATGCAATCAATACAGCAATTCGAAATAAAATCAAAGTTATATTACGGACAGATACAATTAAAGATCCCAACCTCCCATTAGAAAAAGTATTGAAACATGCTTTGGAGATAATCGAATCATTTTCTGACTTTCCAGAAGCGATAGTATATATCAATTACTTATACCCCTTTCGACCTGAAAAATTGATCGATGAGTTAATTTTAGATTTGGAATACAAAGGGTTAGATTCGGTTTTTTCTGGTTATGTTGATTTTGGTAATTATTGGAAAGAAGATGAAGATGGTATTTACTCTCAAGTTGGCGAGGCATTAGTGCCTAGAGTGAATAAGCGTCCTTTATATCGAGCACTCTATGGTGTTGGATGTGTTACATTAACATCAACTATACGCAAAGGAATTTTAGTTGGAAACAAAGTAGGAATTATTCCATTGCAGAATTTATTGTTCACTCTGAGATTAGATGGTGAAACGCCTGTCGAAATTATTAGAGAAAGCATCAAGTATTTAGAAAAAAACTAGCAAAATGTATAACCAGATTGATGAGCGAATTAAAAAAGTGGATGGCTTTGCTTTATCATCCCCTTATGGAAATGGGAGTTCTCTCGGGCAGCCTTTAGGGGTTAAGTCTGTCGGATTCGTAAAAGTTTTCACTGAATCAGGTGTCTATGGCTTAGGAGAAACATACTCTGGTGTTTACGCTCCAGAGTTAATAAAGCCTATAGTAGATTTTTTACAAACCTACCTTGTTGGTCGTTTTATTGGAGACGATTCTATTTTCGATGAAATCAAAAATATCCCATTTATTGGCGGTAGAGGCATCTTACACAGTGTGTTTAGCGCTATCGAAATAGCTATATGGGATGTTAGAGGAAAAATTTTAGATTTACCAATTAGCCAGTTAATTAATAAAAACCCTAGAAAAACTATCCCCTTATATGCAAGTAGTGGTTCAGCAATTTTAACACCTAATGAAATTATAAAAGATGTGGAAAACATTCTAAATCTTGGATATTCAGCATATAAGATGCGAGTCGGCTATCAAGATTGGAATATCGATATAAAAAGAGTGGAGAGTGCAAGAATTGCATTGGGTGATGATGATCTAATGGCCGATGCAATCATGGGGACAATTAGACCATCTTGGAGCGCCGAAGAAGCAATAATTCGCGCTAAAAATCTTATAGATTTCGACCTTAAATGGTTAGAAGAGCCTGTTCATCCTGAGAATGTGAAAGGGTTGGCTGAAGTCTGTTACAGTAAGTTAGTCCCAATCGCAGCAGGTGAGGCATATAGCGGTAACGGAAATTACCAGACCATACTTGATATGAAGGCAGTTGATATTTTGCAGTTTGATGCAACACATTCTGGTGGAATAATTAATTGTATTGATTTGGCATCAAAATCTGAAACAGTGAAATTAGATAGTGCCCTTCATGTGTGGGGAAGTGCAGCAGCTATAGCTGCAAATGCTCATGTTGCTCTTGCTGCTTCATCAATAGGAATTCTTGAAATCCCCATGGTTACCCTTGAGCTAACTGAAAAAATGTGGGTAGAGCCTCCAGTTATTAAAAATGGTGTTTGGTACTCCAATGATGCCCCAGGCTTAGGGGTGACTTTAGATGACTCGCTAATACATAAATACAAACTTCAACCTAATAGCGGTTATCGGATTCCAAAATGATTTTTAAATACAGTAATTTGCTGTCAGACAAGGAAGCTATCGTTGCATGTGATTTGTTTTTATCTTTGCGCCTTTATCATTTGCCAACTTGGCTCAAAGAATGTCTAAAGATCTCGTTTCCCAATGTAAAGATTGTCCCAGTGAATTCACCAAACGCCCCCTTAACTATAGAAGATGCAACTGTATATTGGGGTAATCGCATTACTCCGGATATTATAACAAACATGCCAAAATTAGAATGGATTCATTTCGGCTCTGTTGGAGTTAATAGAGCAAACATAGATGAAGTCATGAAAAGACAACTTTTAATAACGAGCAGTAAAGGACTTGTTGTTTCTTCCATGGTAGGCACAGCAACTGCATTTATCACTAGCTTGGCTAGAGGATTGCATTACAGTCAAATGTTACGTAATCAAGGTAATATGGATCGTCATAGTTTTGATAATTACTTTGATCAAATTCACGAATTATCAAATGAGAACTGTTTAATTGTAGGGTTTGGTGACGTTGGGAGTAGATTAGCCAAAGTATGTAAGGCATTAGGAATGAATATTTTTGCTGTTAGAAGATCAATAAAGAAGGATGATTTAGTAGATAAATTCTTCACTTTAGAAGAACTATCGGAGGCGGTTACTAATATGGATTATATTGTCAATCTTTTGCCCTTAAACACTGAGACAAGTCAAGTTTTTTCAAGTAGAGTTTTTAATCAAATGAAATCTAGTGCATTCTTTATAAATATTGGTCGAGGAGAAACGGTGGATGAGAGGGCATTAATTCTAGCTTTAAAAAGTAAGAAAATTGCAGGCGCTGGTTTGGATGTATTTGCCAAGGAGCCTTTATCAGAAAGTTCACCATTATGGGGTATGAAAAATGTGATTTTATCCCCTCATGTTGGCGGATTAAGTAAAGGTTATTGGGATAGGCAGACAGACCTTTTTATGCATAATTTGAAATTATATTTAGAAGGTAATCAAACAATGATGCGAAACATTGTTGATATGCATAAAGAATAATGAACAAAAAAATACTAGGAATTATTCCTGCAAGAGGTGGATCAAAAGGTATTCCAAAAAAAAATATTGCAGATTTATCTGGTAAGCCTTTAATTGCTTACACTATAGATGCAGCCCTAAAGTCAAAATTATTGACTAAAGTCATAGTATCAACTGACGATAAAAAAATTGCTGATATATCTAATGAGTATGGGTGTGAGGTGCCATTTATTAGGCCAGGATCTCTTTCAGGTGATAATGTACTTACTTATCCTGTGCTTGAACATGCGATTAAGTTTCTTCAAGAAAATAACCAAGAAACATATGATGCTATATTATTACTCCAACCTACAAGTCCATTTAGAACCTCTAGGGATATCGATAACGCAATAAACCTTCTTGGCAAAGATGTGGATTGTGTGATAAGTGTATCTAATGTGGAAGGCCATCACCCTTTAAGAATGAAAAAGATAGTAAATAATTTTCTTGTAAATTACATTGAAAATGGTTTTGAAGATATGAGGCCAAGACAATCACTTCCTGAAGTATTTATCAGAAATGGCTCAATATATTTAGCAAAAATGGAAACTTTTACCAAAAATAAAGGTTTTTTCTCTCCATTAACTGCCCCTTATGTTATGCCCTATGAAAAATCAGTAAATATTGACTCTTATCTAGATTTAATAATGGCCCGAGAAATTTTGAATCAGAAAATAGTCGTAATTGAGTAAATATATGGCAAATTCCAGGTTGGTTTTCTTGGTCTCAAACAAATGGCAAGTTGATTTCGCTTTTAATATTCAGTCCCGACTTGGTAAATCTTTTTCACTAGCATTTATCTCAGAGGATGATTTGATGTTAGGCGATTCTAAGTTTTGGATTAATAAGGTCGGAACCCATAATGTCATCTCAATCCTGGACTTAAAAGTTATCTCTTCAAGAGCTAAAGATATTTCTGATAAATTAACTTATGAGAATGGAAAGAAAATACCAAGAATTTTCTTTTTTTCTTTCAAAGAAAAAGGGATATCGGTAAGAAAGTTTGTAAATTTATCAGCGCACCTCAACGCTCAGCTAATTATATGCCAACATGGCGAGAATTTTTCCATAAATAGGTCATTCAATTGGCATGAGGGTTGGATTATCTCTCGTAAATTAAGCCCTTTGAATTTTCTGAGGTCTTGCATTGATATGATAGTTTATAAACTTGTTAAAAACCCTGAAAAAAGGAAAAATAAAAACTGTTCTTTGTTCCAGACAATGAAAAATAATTTTCTTTGTTATGCGGATATAATTTGCGTTCTTCTGGCAAGTGAAAAAACTAAAATTAATCATCTGCTTGACTATAAATCAAACGTATTTAATATAGGCTCAATCATAAGAAAAAATATTGAGGGAAGAGTAAATATTAATAGCTTAGATTTTAATGACAAAGCATTATTTCTTACTGCAGGCGCTTTAAAAAATAATGCTGAAGATGCTTTAGATACGCAAATTGAAGTTATAAAGTTGGCTTATGAAATTTGTGAAGAACAAAATATAGCTCTGGTTATTAAGTACAAGCCTGCTGAAAAAAATCGATTAGATCTTCTAAAGGATGTTGCTCCTAAGGCAGATTTTATACAAGATATGGGTGTTGAAAGTATGTGCCAGTATCGCTATCTATTTCTGCCAGCTGATAGTGGCGCATGTATAGAAGCTTCATGCCTTAAGAGAAGATATTCAACATATTTAGTTTATAAAAAAGCTGGAAATATTGCCAAAATTAACAGTAAAAATCATGTAATTAATTTTTTTCTTCCCGAGCAGTCTAAAAAAAATAGTAAAGATTTGATTTTGACCTATGTAAACAGGGCTAAGAAAGAACCATTTAATTCTGAAGATTTCTTCAGAAATTCTGTGAATGATAATTTTGATGAATTTCTATTGTATCTTAAAGACCCTAAACCCAGAAGATCAATGGAAAAAAAGTAAGGAATATATAAATGTTAGAAAAATTAGTCGGCTTTTGTAGAGAGCCAAAAAAAGAAATAGACTCAAATGTAATTAATGATCTATTTATTGAAGTATCAAGTTGGGATAATTCAAAAGACTCAATAAGTCCTGTTTGGGAAAAGGTTTTTAAAAAATATGGCAGAGGTGATATATTAAAACTATCTAAAAGAGAATTAAAAGAATCTTATGAAAATTTTTTTACTAATGGCCTCTCAGAGGGAGCTGATGTAGGAGTTGGCCTAAAAGAATTTCGCTCACTAATGAAATATTATTTAAGGGGTAAGAAAAGATTAAAGCATATCAACCAAATAATAGATTACATCGATGATTCGTCAAAAGAAGAGGGTCAAAAAATAAGAAACTTGTTATTTTCTTCTAAAGGCTATGGCCAAGCTTGGCTCCAGAAGATAAATAAAGTTTATTACAATCCTGAGGTTTTTGATCATGTATTATTTTTATTGTATTTCTACAAAAGTATTCCACCTAAAGCAAAATTGATTTTTATAGGCGATGGTGTTGGCCATTTGTCAAATATGCTTATTAAAATTTGCGATATAGATGAAGTTGTTTTTATTGATTTACCTCATTTCTTAGCAAGACAATTTATTGTTAATCACGGTGAAAGAATTAAAATGAGCTTTCTAACGCCCTCAATGTTTTCTTCTGAATTTTTGTCAGGAGAATATATCTTAATTAATCAAGACTCCTTCCCTGAGATACCAGAAAAATACCTTAAAAAATATTTCTCAATAATTTCCAAGGGCCTAGTTTCAAAAATTATCTCATACAATAAAAGAGATAATAGCTATGGTCATACCAACTTTTCAAAACTAATAAATGAAAATGGTTTAACAAGTAGGTCATTGTCCCCATCAATATTCAGAAATGGATATTTTTTTGAAGTGTTTGAAAACAATGAATAAAAGGTTTGTTTGTTATACTGTTTTAATTGGTAACTATGATAAATTAAGCCCTATTAAATTCTTCCCAAAAGATGTTGATTTTGTGTGTTTAACAGATAAAAAAAATGTAAATGTTAGAGGGTGGAAAATTCAGAATATTAATAGTCTTAATTTATATAAAAAAAAATTTATAAACAAGCATCTCTCAGAAATTCCCAAAAATGACAAATTAAAGAATACCCATATCAATCGGCTAATTAAATTTTTTCCCCATAAGTTTTTTAAGGAATATGAAGGCTCAATGTATATTGATGGAAGGGTGATTATAAAAAAAAATCCTTTAGGGTTAATCATAAAATCTCTAAAAAAACACACATGGTCAGCCCCTAGGCATAGAAAAGGCGGCAATAGCATTACCGAATCCAAAAGGTGTTTTTGGTCTGGGAAGATAAGTCTCAAGGAGTATTTGGAGTATAGAGTCTATGTGTCAAAAAAAAATTTCCTTCAAATACCTCTTACAGAAAATGGCCTATTAATTAGGTCTCATAATAAAAAAATTGTTATTTCAATGGCAGATAATTGGTGGAGTTTATATATTAAAGGACCATATAGAGATCAATTGCATTGGCAAGAAGCTGCAGATATAACCAATTTAGGATTTGGATTAATCAAATTTAGTTTCAATGAAAAAAATCCTTATTTAACTCTAGGTCAACATATAAAAAAATCTAATATTGTGAATTATCTCGCAAGAAGGTTAATAGTTGCATGAGAGTTTTAATAGTCCTTTATGGGATCATGCGTGGAAATGAAGAATCAATTGAATCTATTAATTCAAAATTAATACAACCTCTAAGTAATACAAATAATATTGTTGATGTTTATCATTTCGTTCATTCAATTAAAAATATTGCTAATCCTAGATCTAAAGAATATGGAAGGTTAATTCAGTCAGATTTTTCTCCCTTTTTAAATGCCACACTTGTTAAGTTTGAGACTAAAGATCTGCATCATAGATCCTTTGAAAGTATTATCGAGTCAACAAATGACATATATTTTGATAACTTCAAATCAATAAAAAATCTTTTGTTTCAGCTGAGCTTATTAAAGAATTCGACTTATAAAGTGGATTATGATAAATATGATGTAATATTTTTAACTAGAGATGACTTACTATATAAGAAAGCACCTAATTTTCATTTGGATTTAGAAGTTTATAGAAAAAACATTTATTTTAGTATCTGGGGATGGCATGGAGGTCTGTCTGATAGGTTTGTGGCTGGACCTGCAAATAAAATAAAAGTATTAGCAAGAAGATATGATAATATTTTCTCATTCTTAAAAAAAAATGAAAACCTGCATCCTGAGAGCTTAGTTTTATTCAGTCTGAAAAAAATAGAAAATTTTTACTTAGCTTCAAATTTTAAGTTTATTAGATGTAGAATAAATGGCAGACTTGTAAAAGAGAATTTCTTTTTTCCTTTTTGGCGCCCTAAAGAGTCTATTCGCATTTTTATGTCAAATTTACGTTATATATTAAAAAGAATCTTTTAAGGAATTCTTATGGTTTTTTTGCCACTAATTCTTTTTTTTATTGATAGATTTTTTTATTACTTTTTTGGAGGTAGGCTTCTTTTTCTGATCAGCGCCTCTCTGATAATTGCTATATATCTGTTATTCAATAAGCTGAGATTTAACTTTGACTTTCGAATTATAGCACTATTGTTTTTTATAGCCTTTTCGATAAATATTATTTTTGCACAGAATTTTTCTTTTCACTCAGGCTATATATCAATATTTGTGCGCATTTTTTATGGTGCTACTTTCTTTTCATATCTTTTATTAAATCAAAAGAGCACTAAATCCTATTTCTTCCTTGCTGGAAGTCTTATTTTTTTAGTAATTTTTGAAAGTGGAATATTTATTCAAGACCTAAACCCAAGCATTAATATAAATGAAATCTCGATTTACCTTTTAATACTTTTAACCTTATTTCCTTTTTTTAAAAGCATCGGATCGAAAAAAGAGAAAGGTCTTTTATTGCTAGTAGGGTTATTAATTTTCCTATCAGGGAGTAGGCAAAATATTCTTGTGCTTGTATTGGGATTTTTATTTATGTCCAGTTATTATATTTTTAGATTTAATATAATGAAGATAATAACTAGTTTGTTTTATATCCTTCTCTTGTTTCTACCAATCTTAATCCTATTAATAGATTTTTTTGACCTTGGAGAGTTTTTATATAGAAAATTCAACTTCTTTAATATATTTTCAAATCAATTCTTACAGACTTTATATAGTGGTGATTCAGCTAGACTAGAAGCATTTGATTTTGT
>Ga0181572_10000474_pt1 | contig 29251 bp, 25 predicted proteins | sample 101ome_26_FD_133004 | JGI IMG/M metagenome (GOLD analysis project Ga0181572, IMG submission 133004) | Coastal salt marsh microbial communities from the Groves Creek Marsh, Skidaway Island, Georgia - 101408AT metaG (megahit assembly) | ecosystem: Environmental > Aquatic > Marine > Intertidal... | reverse complement strand
TTCTTGGTGCCGTTGAGGAGGTAGTGGTCCCCCATGTCGATGGCCGTGGTGCGCTGCGAGGTGGCGTCGGAGCCGGCTTCCGGTTCGGAGAGGCAGAAGGCGCCGATTTTTTGGCCTGAAGCCAGAGGAACGAGGTACTTCTGCTTCTGCTCCTCCGTGCCATACTCTTGAAGGCCGTAGCACACGAGCGAGTTGTTGACACTCATGCACACGCTTGCCGAGGCATCCACCTTGCTGATTTCCTCCATGGCCAGCACGTAGCTCACGGTGTCCATGCCCGATCCGCCGTACTGCGGATCCACCATCATGCCCATGAAGCCGAGTTCGCCGAGTTGGCGGATTTCGTCGGCGGGGAAACGTTGTTCGCGGTCGCGGTCGATGACGCCCGGCTTGAGTACGTTTTGGGCGAAGTCTCGAGCGGCGTCTCGCACCGCGAGTTGTTCTTCCGTGAGGTTGAGGTTCATTGCCTGCTTCCTTTTGAGGAGGTGAATAAGTCCAAAACTTCGAGGGAGTCCGCCACGTTCCTGCGACGTAATTTTCCCTCGATGCGCGGCGAAGATACAAGGAGGTGCCCTCCCGAAGGGTGGCTTGCGGTCGGACTGATGAGCGGGACGTCCGTGGACGGCCTCGACGTGGCCTTGGTTCGCGCACGCCAAATCGAGTTCTCAGACCGGTGGGATTGCGAGTTGCTCCAGACAGAAACGATGCCCTATCCGGAAGCGCTGAGGAATGCCCTGTGGTCAGCTCTTGAATTGAGCGCAGAGGAGTTGATGCGGTTGGATCATGACTGGGCGGTGTGGGCGTCGTCGGTGGTCGGGCCATGGATGGCGCGGCATGCTCCCCGGACTCCAGACCTTGTTTCGTCCCACGGCCACACGGTCTTTCACAAGCCCGAGCAGGGGTGGACCACCCAAATCGGGTGCGGGGCGACCCTTCACGCCGCTTTGGACGTGCCCGTTGTCAGCGACTTGCGGCGACTCGACGTCGCGTTGGGCGGTCAGGGCGCGCCCCTCGTTCCGTTGGCGGACCGGGAATTGTTTGGGGAGTGGGACGTGGCGTTGAATTTGGGGGGCTTCGCCAACCTCAGCTTGGAAGATGCCGAGCGAGGGCGCTTAGCGTGGGACGTCGGACCTGCCAACTTGCTTCTGAATCGTTTGGTGGAAGAGCTCGGACTGGACATGGATCGCGACGGAGCTCTGGCTCGAAGAGGCACCGTACTCCCGGAGGTTCTGACGTCGTGGCAAGGACTCTCCTTTCATGCGACGCCAGCCCCCAAGAGCCTGGGCCGGGAATGGCTCGAAAAGGAAGTTTGGCCCGTGGCGGAAGAGGCCAAGGCGCGGCACCGCTTGGAGGACGTCTTGGCCACGGCCGTTGCTTACGCAAGTTGGGCCGTGGCGCGCGACGTCCCGACCGGCGCTCGCGTTCTCGTGACGGGGGGAGGTGCCCTCAACCCCGCCTTGATGCAGGCCCTGAACGAGGCCGGCGCCGACCGAAGCATCGTCTGGGACGTCCCGGAACTGGACCTGGTTCACGGCAAGGAGGCGCTCGTGTTCGCGTGGTTGGGTCTGCTCCGTTGGCTGGGCATGCCCAACACCTTGCCGAGTGTGACCGGCGCTTCGGCACCTTCTTTGGGCGGTGCGTTGTGGGGACCTGGGCCGGACGTGGCACGTGTTTGACCTACCTTCGCGGCGCTCTGAAATGACCAGCATGAAAGACCTTTTGAAAGCCTACGAAGGCCGCGCACCCGAGATTGTTTTTGCGTGGCAGGACAGCGAAACCGAAGCGCGTGGATGGGTGGTAATCAACTCGTTGCGTGGAGGCGCGGCAGGGGGTGGGACGCGAATGCGTCCGGGATTGGACCAGCGCGAAGTGGAGAGTTTGGCAAAGACCATGGAGGTCAAGTTCACGGTGTCTGGTCCACACATCGGCGGGGCCAAGAGCGGCATCGACTTCGACCCGTCGGACCCCCGAAAAAAGGGCGTGCTCGAGCGTTGGTACAAGGCGGTCACGCCGCTCCTGAAGCACTACTACGGCACCGGCGGCGACTTGAACGTCGACGAGATTCACGAAGTCATTCCCATGACGGAAGCGAACGGGGTTTGGCACCCCCAGGAAGGGGTTTTCAGTGGCCATTTCCAGCCCAACGAAGCCCAAAAAGTCCGCCGCATCGGCAACCTCCGCCAGGGCGTTTCGCAGCCCGTGGAAGACCCGTCCATCAGCCCCGATGTGCTGCGCAAGATTCGTGTTGCGGACCTCATCACGGGGTACGGGGTGAGTGAGTCAGTTCGGCATTTCTACGACTTGCATGGCACCTCGGTGAAGGACAAGCGCGTGGTCGTTCAGGGGTGGGGAAACGTCGGCGCCGCTGCCGCGCTCTACCTTGCCCAAGCTGGGGCGTCCATCGTCGGCATCATCGATCGCGTTGGGGGCCTCATTCGGCCTGAGGGACTGTCGTACGACGAAGTGAAGACCCTGTTTTTGGCCAAGGAGGGCAACGCCCTGAAGACTGCGGATCTTCAGTCGTTTGACGAGGTTAACGCGGCGATTTGGGACCTTCCTGCAGAGGTCTTCCTCCCTTGCGCGGCGAGTCGTCTTGTGACCCGAGACCAAGTGGAACGCATGGTCGCTGCCGGCGTGGAAGTCATTTCGGCGGGAGCCAATGTGCCGTTTGCAGATTCGGAAATTTTCTATGGACCCATCGCGGAGTACGCGGACCAACACTTGGCAGTCATTCCGGACTTCATCGCCAATTGCGGCATGGCCAGAGTGTTCGCTTATTTGATGAGCGATGAAGACGTCGACATGACTGACGCAGCCATTTTCCAGGACACCTCCGACACGATTCGGGAGGCGTTGGCGGCCGTTCATCGGGGACATCCGGAACGGACGCACCTGACTGCGAAGGCGTTTGAACGGGCGCTCGGGTTCCTCGTGTGAGCAAGTTCACGCTGTCCTAACCTCCACGCGCCGTTTCTTTCCCATCTTCGTCTCGAACTACCTGCACATGGACCTTCTCATTCTTGGCGTCTTCGTTCTCGGATACGCGTTCATCGCCCTCGAACACAACATTCACATCGACAAGGCTGCTTCAGCTTTGGTGACGGGCACGGTCTGCTGGGCTCTCTTCGTCTTGGGATTCCACAACGTTCCTGAGCACTTGGCGGAGGAATTCCATTTGTTTGCGGCCGACCACATGGGCAGCGGTCACGGCGGATTGGCCCAATTCTTCGAGCACAGATTGCTGCACCACATGGAGGAAATCAGCAGCATTTTGTTCTTCCTGATGGGCGCGATGACCATCGTGGAGCTCATCGATGCCCACGAAGGGTTCCGCGTGATCACGGATAAAATCCAAACCCGGAGCAAGGTCAAAATGCTTTGGATCGTCTGCGTCTTGACCTTCTTTTTCTCGGCCCTGCTCGACAACCTCACCACCTCAATTGTCATGGTGTCGCTCCTGCGCAAATTGATCGACGACCGCCAAACGCGCTGGCTCTTTGCCGGCATGGTGGTCATTGCAGCCAACGCGGGTGGAGCGTGGTCGCCCATTGGCGACGTCACGACTACCATGCTTTGGATTGGGGGCCAACTCGGCACCAGCACGATCATCACGCACCTGATTTTGCCGAGCATTGTGTGTTTGCTCGTTCCGCTTGGGATTCTGAGCTTCCGACTCCAAGGGGAGATTGAGCGTCCGGCCGAGGAGGAAGACGAACAGTGGGACCCCACAACACCTTTCGAGCGCAACGTCGTGTTCGCAGCGGGGGTGGGAGGTTTGTTGTTCGTGCCGGTGTTCAAGACGGTCACCCACTTGCCGCCGTTCATGGGCATGATGCTCAGCCTCGGCTTGCTTTGGGTGCTTACGGAACGCCTTCACCACTCGAAGAACATTGAAGAGAAGGAGCACCTCACCGTCGTCGGTGTGCTTCGCAAGATCGACTCCGCCTCGGTGCTTTTCTTCCTGGGCATCCTCCTCGCCGTGGGCGCGTTGCAGGAAGCCGGTCACCTCATCTTGGCCGCCGATTGGTTGCGTACGAGCTTGAATGACGTGTACCTCATTGATTTGGCCATCGGACTTTTGAGTGCCATCGTCGACAACGTCCCGCTTGTGGCAGCGAGCATGGGCATGTACGACGTCGTACCTGCGGCGGCAGTGACCGATGCGTGGACCGGCATGTTTGTGCAGGATGGGATTTTTTGGCAGTTCCTCGCCTACTGCGCGGGAACGGGCGGTTCTGCGCTGATCATTGGTTCTGCGGCAGGGGTTGCGGTGATGGGCCTTGAGCGCATCGATTTCGTATGGTACGTGAAGAAAATCAGCCTGTTGGCTGTGCTTGGGTACTTTGCGGGAGCGGGGGTTTACCTGCTCATGTTTGCCTGATTTCAGGGTGATTTTTCCGGGGGCGTTGTGAACCTGCTGCGTTGAATAACTGGGAGGCACGAGGCTCGTTTGGCCCAATATTCGAGGGAACTTGTACGTTCAAACCTGGAATCCTACCTCCATGCAATCGATCCTTGCTTTTCTCCTCCTTCAAGTCGCGGGCGACGCGGCAGATGTCACCCCAGAAATCACGGAGGTGGATGTGAATGTCCTCCAACTGCTGATGGAAGGCGGATGGTACATCATGCTTCCGTTGGCGCTGATGAGCCTGATCGGGATGTACGTGTTTTTCGAGCGCTTTTTGGCCATCCAAAAGGCGGACAAGGTCACCCCGGATTTCATGAACCGCCTGAAGGATTACATCTCCCAAGGCAACTTGAGCAGTGCGCGCAACCTTTGCACCGACAGCAACACGCCGCTCGGGCGCATGCTCGACAAAGGCATCAGCCGAATTGGCAAGCCGCTGAAGGACATCAGTGTGGCGATTGAAAACGTGGGCAAGCTCGAGATCTACCGCTTGGAGAAAAACCTGAGCACCCTCGCCACGGTGGCAGGTGCAGCCCCGATGGTGGGGTTCTTGGGAACCGTCATCGGGATGGTGAACGTGTTCCTCGACATGGAGGCCGCCGGGACGGTGCAGGTCAGCGACATCTCCTCCGGCACCAAACAGGCGATGGTGACCACGATTGTGGGTTTGATTGTGGGGATTTTGGCCTTCATGGCCTACAACCACTTGGTGAGCAAGGTGAGCAAGGTAGTGCACCGCATGGAGGCGAACAGCCTTGAATTCATTGACATTCTCGAAGAACCTGCACGCGGATGAACCTCGGCCAACGCAACAAAGTCAGTGTGACGGGCAACATGTCGTCGATGACGGACCTCGTGTTCCTGCTGCTCATCTTCTTCGTCATTTTGTCGACGCTGGTGAGCAACGGAGTCAACGTGGACCTGCCCACCTCCAAGGGCACAACGTCTGTCACCTCGCGCTTGACGGTCAGCATCCAGGAAGACGGCTCGTACCACCTGAACGGGGAAGTTCGTCCGATATCACGAACGGACCTTGAGCCCAAGCTGAAACTCGAAATGGACAAGCAGTCTGAGAAGGTGCTCTACCTCCAGGTCGACAAAAACGTTCCCACAGGCCAGACCGTCGAACTCATCGGCATGGCCAAGGCCAACCATTGGAAGGTCATGCTGGGCTCCAACCCGGCCAGCGCCAAGTAACCTACCAACCTCCGCGACTCCAATGTCCATCAAGGAACAACTCGAGCAAGCGCGCGTCTCGCAGGAGAAGCGCAACCAACGGCAAGCTGCTGCGCTGAGCGGCTTCTTGTTCGTCGGTGTGCTCGTGCTGTGTTTCTTTTTGACGGCGTTCACCATCCAGGACCCTCCTCCCGGAGAGCAGTTCGTTGCGGTGGGCTTTGCGGACCTCGGCTCAACGGACGAGGCAGGAGGCGACACGGATTCAGAGACCCCAAGCGAGGTCGTTCAGGAGGCGGAAGAGGAAGAAGTCGCGGCCTCGGAGCCAGTCCCGGAGGTCCAGGAGGCCGCGGAAGAAGTCGCGACCCAGGAATCGAGCGAAGTGGCGGTCAACGTCAAGCTCGACCCCGACCCGGAGCCTGAACCCGATCCTGAACCGGTCCGCGAAGACCGCACGGCGCACCTGTTTCGCAATCCCGGCGACCCCAGCGCGGGCGGGGGCGGCTCCCAGGGGAGCAGCCAAGGCACAGGAAACGAAGGCGAAGAGGCGGGAAAAATTGACGGCCGCGGGGTTGTCTCAGGCGATTTTGGCGACGCCATGCTCAACGGCGGCACCATGATTGGCGAGCCCAAACTGACGGAGCGTCCCCAAGAACAAGGAACGGTCCGCGTCAACATCGTGGTGGACGGATCCGGCAAAGTCATCCAGGCTTCCCCGAATTACCAATCGGCGGTCACCACGTTGACCGACTCGTACCACGTCAACCTGGCAATGCGCGCGGCCAAGACCGCCCAGTTCACGGCCGACCCCACCAAGCCGCGCCGAACAGGCTACATCACCATCCGGTTCGACCTTGAATAAGACGGCCTACGAACGCGCGGTTGATGCGCTGTTCACCCAACTCCCCATGTTCCAGCGCCAGGGCCCGGCGGCCTACAAGGCAGACCTTGGTGCCACGCGACGTGTGTGCCAAGCCCTTGGCAATCCTGAAAGGGCCCTTCGCGTGGTTCACGTCGCCGGAACGAACGGCAAAGGCACGGTGTGTCACATGGTGGCGGCGGTTTTGCAACAGGCAGGCTTTCGGGTGGGCTTGTTCACCTCCCCTCACTTGGTTGACTTTCGAGAACGGATTCGTGTGAATGGCGTTTGCATGCCTGAGGCTGCGGTGGTGGATTTCGTTGGCCGATGGCAAGAGGCGGATGGAGAATGGGGGAAGCCGTCGTTTTTTGAGCTGACCTTCGGAATGGCGCTCGACCATTTTCAGCGCGAGGCTTGCGACGTGGTTGTTCTCGAAACAGGCATGGGAGGAAGGCTCGATTCGACCAACGTCGTCCCTGCTCCCGAAGTCACCTGCGTGACCAATGTCGGACTCGACCACCAAGCTTTTCTGGGAATCGACGTTCCTTCGATCGCACGAGAAAAGGCGGGAATCTTCAAGGACGGGGTGCCGGTCGTGCTCGGGCCCATGCGGCCCGAGGCGCTGTCGGAAATGCTTTCAGCTTCCCTCAAAACGTCCAGCGAGGTGCATTACGCACGGGACGTGGAGCCCGACCTTCGGCGCCTCGGCTTGGAATGCGATTCGCCCGTCGACCGTGCCAACATCAGCACGGCTTTTGCTGTGTTGCGCGTCCTGACTGCCCGTGGTTGGGAAATCAGTCCCGAGGCCACGGCCGACGGCCTTCGGAACCACCGCGCCTTGACGGGCCAGCGGGGTCGCTGGCAACGCGTGGTCGTGCCGGGCGGACCGGAAGTGATATTGGACGGTGCACACAACGCCGACGGGGTTCGCACAACAGTGTCTGAGCTGCTCGTACAAACCAAGAAACGAAGGGGGCGATTGTGGGTTGTGTGGGGCGCCGTTGCTGACAAAGACCCGGCTTCGGTCATGTCGTTGCTTCCTGCAGAGGCGCGCTACGTGTGGTGTGCGGCGGACATTCCTCGTGCCATGAACCCCAACGCTGTTGCGCAGGTCCGTCCGGAGTTGAAGGGGCAAGTCAGTACGACTGCGGTCGAGGCATTGAAGACGGCGGTCGAAAAGGCGGAGAACCGCGATGTGGTTTGGGTGGGAGGGAGTCTGTTCGTTGTGGGCGACGTTCTCAGAGATGCGCCTGGTGTGGTGGAAGGATGGCCTTCTGAGCTCGCCTGATTTTGGTTCCCTCCTTGCGTCACCCAAGCGAGTTTGGTGCCTTGCAGGAACAAAAAACCCCTGCACTGCAGGGGCTTTTCTTTGTTGGGTGGTGTGGGCGGTGAGGGACTCGAACCCCCGACCCCCTCGGTGTAAACGAGGTGCTCTGAACCAGCTGAGCTAACCGCCCGTGGAGCGCGAAGATAGCGAAGTATGTTTGTTGCCCATGCACAACGAAAAAGGAAAGGCTCAATCGCCGGAGACCACGTGGAACGACAAAATGCGTCGAATTGCGGACAGCCGGTGGGGTGGGTTTTTGTGGGGGACGTCGTGGCGCCAGTTGCACTCGCCTACGTTGTTTGAGATGGGCAAGGCGTTGCAGTCCAATCCCAAGCATTGGCCTCGTTCGGCAGTTGAAACTTGGACGGCGGAGAGCAGGTTGGCTTTGGAAGGAGCCAGGAGGAAGTTTCTCGAATCGAAAGCACGTGTCACTCGGCGGGACCTCGGTGCGGGTAGCCGCCGCCAAACCCGAGTTGAATCGGAAGTCCGTGTTTGTGAGTTGGCGCGAAGATCGTTGACTCCAAAGGCCGACTTGGAGGCGTTGTGCCGGTGGCTTCAAGTCGTTGCTCCAAACGAACGCAAAGGGCGTTTTCTCGAGCTTGGCACTTCACTCGGACTCACTTCTGCCGGGGTGGCATCTTTGGGTTGGGAGGTTCAGACCTGGGAGGGCTGCCCGGCGACGTTGGAACTCGCGACGCAGATGTGGAAGGAATTGGGGCTGTCGGCCGACATCGACGCACGCGGAGGTGATTTTCGAACCCTGGTCCTGGAACTGAGGACAGGTGAAGCTTTCGACGTGGTCTATTTGGATGGATTGCACGAGGAGCGAGCCACATTGGAATTGGTAAGCGTGTTGAAAGCCCACGTCGAAACGTGCCTTGTGGTCGACGACATTGCCTGGAATGCGGGGATGAACCGCGCGTGGCAGGCGCTTCAAGACGACGAGGTCTGGCGCGTGAGTTTTACATGGCGGGGGCGAGGCTTTTTGCTCAAAGCCCCTCATATGGCCCGCGCAGAGTTCCGTTTGGCTTGATTGGCTTAAAAACGTGAAGCAGCGTCGAAATGCTGCGGCAAGCCCTAAATTGGGGCTTCTAAAACCACGAATATGAAAACTTGGATTACCACTCTGGCCTTTTTGACGATGGCCGCCACCACTTTTGCCCAAGACGCACGGCTAACCTCCAAGGAGAATGCTGGCCAAGGAGGTGTCTACCGCACCTCCATTTCATCAGGCGAGTTTTACGGCAAATTGGTTTCGTACATGCAATCGAACAATGAAATTGTTCGATTTCAGACGGATGAAATCATGTTTCGCATGACGCGCGACCAAGATTTTTTGAAGGCCTTGGAAAATCTGAAGGGTTTCCGTTTTGAAAACACCCTTGAAGCATTGAACGTGCTGGCTTCGCATGGATGGGAGGTTCGTGCTGCAACCGTGGTAAGCGGCCGCAGCGGCGACGAGCAGCATTATTTGATGGCGCGTCCAGTGGATACGATGATGCCCGTCTCACCTTGGTTGGAGCGTCGCGCTCCGGCAAATTCACGCGAAAAATAAGATTCGCCTTGGGCGGGGTTTGGTTGGTGCGCGCCCTCGGGGTGTACGTGCTCCTGCAATTCAGTTGGTGGGCCTACCTCCTGGCGAGTTCCGGAGGAGCCCGCGAGAAGTGGATGGTTCTTGGAGAAGGGACGGTGTTCGCGTCGCTTCTTGTGCTGGGGCTTCTCCGTTTGGAGCGCAACATCCGCCGGGAACGGGTGAGGTTGGCACGCGAACGCAACATGCTTTTGGGCGTCACCCATGAATTGAAGACCCCGTTGGCCAGCGTTCAGCTTGGGGTGGATACGTTGAAAAGACTCGCGCTTACCGAGGAGGACAGAACGGCGGTGTTGGAGAACATGCAAGCCGGAGTTCAGGATTTGGAGCGTCGCGTGGAAGACATGTTGACAGCCACCCGACTGCAACGAGAAGACGCTCTTCAGGAGTCTTCGTTTTCGTGGAGTGGCGCCATGAAAGAGGCGTTGGGTCGCATGGAATCTTCGTCGGACGGCCGCCTTGTTTGGTCAAGCGGGGAAGTCGATGCGCGAGGAGATTGGGTGCGTGGCGACGAAGGGTTATGGGTTCTCGCTGCGGCCAATTTGATTGAAAACGCGTTGAAATATTCCTCGGGTTTGGTGCATGTGCGTGCCGAGTTCACGGACGGTCAAGCTGTTTTGGAAGTGCAGGACGAAGGCGAGGGCATTGCTTTGGAGGATCGAGCCGCTGCTCTGTCGCCCTTTGTACGTCTGCACGAATCGGGAGCAGGGACCGGGCTGGGTTTGCATTTGGTTGCCCAAACCGCAGAACTCCACCACGCCTCACTGACGATGAGGTGCCTGGAACCGACTGGGTTTGTGGTTCGGGTTTTTTGGGCTGCAACGCGTTGAGGCGTCCCCTACCTTTGCCGCGTGAAAACGGCATTGATTATACTGGACGGGTGGGGCCTCGGCAACCACGACGGCAACAACGCGATTGAGGTCGCCAGCACTCCCTACGTGGATCGGTTGAACGAGGAGGTTCCCTACGCCACGTTGCGTACGGATGGCGAACACGTTGGGCTTCCTGACGGTCAAATGGGCAACAGCGAAGTCGGTCACATGAACATCGGCGCAGGACGCGTGGTGTACCAAGATTTGTTGCGCATTGACCGCGCGGTTGCGGACGGCTCTCTCGCCGAGGAACCGGTGCTTCAACAGGCTTTCCGAAAAGCCCAGGAACCTGGAAAAAGGCTTCACTTGATGGGCCTGGTGTCTCGAGGTGGTGTGCACAGCCAGCAAGCTCACTTGCATGCCTTGGTTGACGCTGCGGTTGACGCCGGGGTGCCGGACTGCGTGATCCATGCGTTCACGGACGGCCGCGACACGGCGCCCCAAATGGGCACGACCTACCTCGGGGACTTGGAAGCTCACTTGACGGGGACCGACGTGCGCATCGCGTCCGTCCACGGCCGGTATTACGCGATGGATCGGGACAAGCGGTGGGAACGTGTCGCAAAGTCTTACCGGGCATTGACCTCGTTCGTGGAGGAGCGGTTTGCCTCGGCGTTGGAAGGGGTGGAAGCGCATTACGCCGACGGAGTGACGGACGAGTTTGTGGTGCCGTTTCAAGTAGAAGGGGTCGAGGGTGTGATCCGGCCCGGAGACGTGGTGATCTGCTTCAATTTCCGCACCGACCGGTGCCGTGAAATCACGCAGGCATTGACGCAGGAGGCGTTTCCTGATCACGGGTTGGCCCCACTGGACTTGCACTACGTGACGATGACCAACTACGACGAGAGTTTTCGTGGCGTGCATGTGGTTTACGACAAGCCCAACCTCGTCAACACGCTCGGCGAGGTGGTCAGCGCGGCGGGTAGAACCCAATTGCGCATGGCGGAAACGGAGAAGTACCCCCACGTGACCTTTTTCCTGAGCGGCGGACGGGAAGAGCCGTTCGAAGGCGAGCAGCGGGCCATGGCGCCCAGCCCCAAGGTGGCGACCTACGATTTGCAACCGGAGATGTCGGCTCCTGAGCTGGCGGAAAAGGCCGTCGAGGCGCTGACGACGTGGCAGCCTGATTTTGTGTGTTTGAATTTTGCCAACCCTGACATGGTGGGCCACACCGGCGTCTTTGAGGCGGTGGTGAAAGCCGTGGAGACCACCGACCGGTGTTTGGAGAAGGTCATGGAAACGGCCAAATCCCAGGGCTACGCCGTCGTCGTCATCGCCGACCACGGAAACGCCGATCTGGCGCGAAACGCCGACGGCACGCCTCACACGGCGCACACCACGAACCCCGTTCCTGTTTGGGTGCATGGCGCCCCAAGTGGCGTCGTGAAAGATGGCATTTTGGCGGACGTGGCCCCCACGGTGCTTGCGCTTATGGGGCTTTCCCAGCCGAGCGAAATGACCGGGTCGTCGCTCGTTTGATCGAAACTTACTGGTTCCGAATCAAGGTCAGCGGGCCTGAGTCTTTCATCCCGTCTGACCTCAACAGCACCCACTGGTAGGTGCCTTCCGGCGCGTCGTTTCCGTTGGGGTAACGTCCGTTCCAAACCAATTCAAACTCCGCATCGCTGGCGGTTTCGTCTTGGTAAACCACGGTGCCGTAGCGGTTGTAGATGAGCAACCGAGATCCCCGGAAGCCTTCCAGGCCTCGGATTCGGAAGTTGTCGTTGGAGGCGTTGTAGTCCGGGGTGAACACGTTGGGGATGTCGCATTCCCGAACCCGGATGCCGGCGCGCGTTTGGTACCCGCAGGTGTCGACCAAAATCAAGGTGTCGGGGTTGCTTGTTGAATTGATTCCTCGAATTTTTTGCAGCAGATAGTGGTCGCCGGACTCGATGTAGTCGAACTCAAAGTGTTCGTTGCCGGTGGACAGAATTGAAACTCCCGTTTCGTCGAGCACGTCGCTGACGGGCGTGTACGGGAAAAGCATGGGGAAGTCCTTTTGGCCGCCGACGCAGAGTTCGCCGTCTTGGGCCACGGGGTAGGTGATGTCCTGCACGTGGGTCACGGTCTTGCCGCATTGGTCGACGATGACGAGTTCTGGGGCGTGCGAGCCAATCAAGTCGCCGGAGGCGTTGGTCATGGTGAACAACGAGTCAAAGGACACCGTCCACTCCGACGGGTCGAACCACGCGTTGTTCCACACGTTGCCGTCCCAGATGTACCGGAAAGGCCCGTAGCCGGAAATGTTGTCGTACCCGAGCACTTGCGTGCCGTCCAAGTTGATGCAGTCGCGTTCCGAAGGCGTGGCCACGATGGGGAGGGGGTCCAGAATCACAACCTGGGACGTGGTGGTGATCAATTCCCCGCATCCGTTGATGTATTCGTACGTGATTTCCACGTACTCCACCCCTTCCGAAGCGCTGTCGTCCACCACCCCGAGGGTGATGACGCTTTCGGTTTGGCCTGGGTTCATGACAACTTGATTGAAGGTGCTCGCGTAGTCCAACCCAAGCACCGCAGACCCTTCCAATCCCAAGTAGAGGGTGTCGAGCATGTCGGATTCCACCTCAGGTCGGATGATGGTGAATTGGGCGTCGTTGCACCCCTCGATGATGACGGCGTCCACGACGGTTTCTTGTCCGTCAACCGTCACGGTCATTTCGTTGTTCGCCGACCACGCACCGAAGGGAAAGGATTCGCCGTTGGGGTAGTTGAACACCGCTGGCAACCCTACCGACTCTTCGTAGGGGACCAAATTCTGCAGCCCGTTGGCGGCAAAGGGCACGGCGTCTGCTTCGAGGTTGACGGCGTTCGAGCTGAACGACCCCGCTTCGAGCACCACGAACGACTCGAGTGCTGTGTCGGAACCGTCGGCGATGGCCAACTTGATGTGGTAGGTTTCCCCGCACTGCACGGCCGCAGCCGCGGTGAATGTCGTGGTGTACCCGTTGGTGCAAATGCCGTCTTGGTTGGGGTTGTTGACGTAGTACTCGCTGTTGGTCACGTTGTTCACAGAACTGATGGTCACAGGCAGCAGGGGGTCGGATTCGGGCACTTGCGCGATGTTGATGGCTCCGTCAGGAAAACCTGCCGGAGACGCGTAGGGCCCGGAAATGCCAGGGCCGCTCAAGAAAAATGCGAAGATGTCGTTGTATTGGGTGTTGACGTAGGTGAGGTACTCATCCGACCCAAACACGTAATTGAACGAGATGCTGTCCCCGCCCGCCTCAAAGTCAAACTCCAAGATGCACAAGTCAAAAACACCACCTACGTTGAAGCTTTCTCCGATCAGAGGAGGAACAGAGTTGGCCACGTCGAGCAAGTCCTGGTCCCCGACACTTCCTCCCAAGCAGTCTCCGCAAAACCCTTCGCAGGTAGCGTCGTCCGTGTTCAACATCAACCCGGCCTCCACAGAAAACACCGAACCTCCGTTTTCGAGGTAACCCAATTGGACAATGCTCCCCGTGTAAGTGATGTTGGTCGCCGTCACCCCTTCTCCCAAGAGGATTTCTTGAATGTATTCCTCGGCGGTTGCGTAGGGTTGGGTGATCGTGGCTTGTCCTCGTGCAGTGGTGATGGCAACAAAAGCCAAGAACAAAAACGGGAGGTTGCGATTTGCGGCGGTCATGAGCCAGGGTCTCTGAGGTTCTGCACGTGCGAGGTCGTTCTTCGCACATTTAGGTCAAACTTACAAAACGGCTTCAGGGTTGTTTGGTACGTCTAATCCTAACTTCGCACCATGGACGGTGGACAACCTTTGATTCATGCGCGGGACCTGCGCAAGACGTACCACGTTGGGGATCAGGTTGTTCACGCCTTGGACGGGTTGGACTTGGACATTCGGGCCAACGAATACGTCGCGTTGATGGGGCCGTCGGGCTCCGGCAAGTCCACGCTCATGAACATGCTTGGATGCTTGGACAGCCCCACCTCCGGATCGTACATTCTCAACGGCCAAGACGTGAGCCGCCTCGAAGACGACGCTCTGGCGGAAATTCGAAATCGGGAGATTGGCTTCGTGTTTCAAACGTTCAATTTGCTGCCACGCTACACCGCCCTGGAAAATGTCGCCTTGCCGATGGTGTACGCCGGAATTCCGAAGGCAGAGCGCCAGGACCGCGCGCGGGAAGTTCTGGCTCAAGTTGGGCTGGGAGACCGAATGGATCACCGGCCCAACGAACTCAGCGGCGGGCAGCGTCAGCGCGTGGCGGTCGGACGAGCGTTGGTGATGAAGCCGAGCATCATTTTGGCCGACGAACCCACGGGGAACCTCGACACCGCGACGTCGGAAGAGGTCATGGAGCTCTTCGGAGAAATCCAAAAAGCAGGAAACACCGTCATTCTCGTCACGCACGAGGAGGACATCGCGGCGTACGCGCATCGCACGGTGCGACTTCGCGACGGTCGTGTCGAGAGCGATGCCTGAGTTGGAAATTCATGGGCGTGCAGCGGGGGAAGCCGCGCTCCCTGTCTTTACTTTGTAGGAGGACCCCGAGAAGGGGAAAAGCCGATGACATGACGGATTCTCAGACCACGGCGCGCAAGCGCATTTCCCTGCTTTTGAGCGACGCCCATGTGGGCCAAACCGTACGCGTTTGCGGGTGGGTTCGCACGTTTCGAAACGACCGGTTTCTGGCGGTCAACGACGGTTCAACGCTTCAGAATTTGCAGCTCGTGGTCGACAAGGACGCCACGGCTCCGGAGGTGTTGAAACAGTTGCACACAGGAGCGGCGGTGGAAGCGGTGGGGACGTTGGTGGAAAGCCAAGGTGGCGGGCAAGCGACGGAGCTTGTGGTGCAGTCCTTGGCGGTCCTTGGCGGGGCCGACCCCGAGGAATTCCCGATCCAAATGAAGCGCCACAGCTTGGAATTCCTTCGCGAGAAGGCGCACTTGCGTTTCCGAACGAACACGTTTGGGGCGGTGTTCCGCGTGCGCCACGTGCTTCAGTACGCGGTGCACTCGTTCTTCCACGAGCGCGGGTTCTACCAACTTCACACGCCAATCATCACCGGAAGCGACGCGGAGGGAGCCGGCGAGATGTTCCGGGTGACCACGCTCGACCTTGACAACCTCCCGCGGACCGAGTCCGGTGCGTTGGACGTCGAGCAGGATTTCTTCGGCAAGGAAGCGAACCTGACCGTCAGTGGGCAGCTCGAAGCGGAACTGGGCGCCATGGCATTGGGCCAGGTGTACACCTTCGGACCTACGTTCCGAGCGGAGAACAGCAACACGTCTCGTCACCTGGCGGAGTTTTGGATGATTGAACCGGAGATGGCCTTCGCGGACTTGAAGGACGACATGGCCTTGGCCGAAGACTGCCTCAAGTTCGTGCTGAAGTACGCGCTGAAGCACAGCGCCGAGGATTTGGAGTTCTTGGAGAAGCGCGAAATCGAAGCAGAAAAGGGGCTTCCCCAGGCGGAACGGCACGAGCATCCGTTGCGCGCGAGGTTGCAGGCCGTGGTTGACGCGCCCTTCACGCACCTGACGTACACTGAGGCCATTGAATTGCTCCGAAATTCCAAGCCGTACAAGAAGAAAAAGTTCAAATTTCCGGTCGAATGGGGGGTCGATTTGCAAAGCGAACACGAGCGCTGGCTCGTGGAGAAGCACGTCGGCGGACCTGTGGTGGTCACCGATTACCCGGCAGGCATCAAGGCGTTTTACATGCGCGCCAACGACGACGGGAAGACGGTGGCAGCGATGGACGTGTTGGTTCCAGGCATCGGTGAAATCATCGGTGGAAGCCAGCGCGAGGAGCGCTTGGACGTGCTGAAAAAGAAGTGCGCAGACTTCAGTATTCCCGAAGAACACGTGTGGTGGTATTTGGAGACGAGAAAGTTTGGTTCGGCGAAGCACTGCGGGTTTGGCATGGGATTTGAAAGGCTGGTCATGTACGTCACAGGAATGCCCAACATTCGGGACGTCATCCCCTTCCCAAGAACCCCGCTGAACGCTGAATTCTAACCATGCTCAAACAGAGCCTCCAACAAAAGCTTCTCCAGAAGCTGTCTCCCCAGCAGATTCAGTTGATGAAGCTGCTGCAGGTGCCGACGTTGGAGCTCGAAGCCCGAATCAAGCAGGAGCTCGAAGCGAATCCTGCGTTGGAAGAGGGAGCCGAGAGGGAGGAGGTGCAGGACGAACTGGATCGCGACGAACAGGAGGCGTCGGAGGCGCTTGAGGATTTTGATTTTGACGAATACTTGGACGACGAAACGCCGGATTACCAACTGAGCGTTCGGAACCACGGAGCCGACGTCGAGGACCGCGACATTCCTTTGGGGAGCGGTGCGACGTTCCGTGAATTGTTGTCAGACCAACTCGGGCTGCTCGACATCGCTTTGGAAACGCGGGCTTTGGCCGAGCACCTCATTGGGCATTTGGACGACGACGGGTACCTGCGGCGCGATTTGGACAGCATTGTCAACGACCTCGCTTTCACCCAGGGAATCGACGTTTCGCGAAGTGCGCTTGAGCAGAGTTTGGAAGTGGTCCAAGCCCTCGACCCGGCAGGCGTCGGAGCTCGGGACTTGCAAGAATGCCTCCAGCTTCAAGTGACCCGCAAGCGTCAGGACAAGTCTGCGGATGACCCTCGTCAGGTGGCGCTTTCCCGGGCGGCCTTGCTCCTCGAAGAGCATTACGAGGCCTTCACAAAGAAGCATTACGACAAGCTCCAATCGGCCTTGGAAATTGAAGAGGACGACTTGCGCACTGCGCTCGACGAGCTGACCCGCCTCAACCCCAAACCCGGAAACGCCGGAAGTGAATCTTCTCGCGTTGTGCACCACGTCATCCCGGACTTTCTTCTTTCGGTGGACGGCGAAGACGTCGTGCTTCAGCTCAACGGCCGCAACGCTCCCGAGCTTCGAGTCAGTCGCACGTACCGCGAGATGATGGACACCTACAGCCAGGGCGGGAAGCAGGACAAGGCGACTCGGGAAGCGCTGACGTTTGTCAAGCAGAAAGTGGACGCTGCCAAGTGGTTTGTCGACGCCATCGCGCAGCGGCAACAAACGCTCACCAAGACGATGCAGGCGATTGTGGAGCACCAGCGTGCGTACTTTTTAAGTGGCGACGAAGTGGATTTGAAGCCGATGATTTTGAAGGACATCGCCGACCGAATCGGCATGGACATCAGCACGGTGTCGCGCGTCGCCAACAGCAAATACGTTCAGACCCCGTACGGGACGCTTTCGCTCAAGTCTTTCTTCTCAGAAGGCATTGCCACAGACAGCGGAGAAGAGGTCAGTTCGCGTGAAGTGAAGAAAATCTTGCAAGACGCCATTGCCGAAGAAGACAAGCGCAAGCCCTTGTCCGACGAAAAGCTCGGGGTGTTGCTCAACGCCAAGGGCTACAACATCGCTCGGCGGACGGTGGCCAAATACCGCGAGCAACTTGGCATACCTGTGGCTCGACTGCGCAAGGAGCTGTGATGACCGGCTTGGCGCAATTCATCAGTGCAGTGTTGCATCCGTTGTGCATGCCCTTGCTCACGCTGAGTTTGCTTTGGGCGGTGGACGGGTATTTGGCCTACCGGACGGGGCTCTTTGCCTACTTGTTTGTTCTGTTGCTCATCAACACTCTTGCTCCGGCCTTTTCCTTGTGGATTCTAAAGCGACGTGGGGTGATCAGCGATTGGGACATTCGCAGACGAGGCGAGCGTCCGATTCCCTTTTTGCTTGTGCTGGCGTATTACCTCATGGCGTATGCGCTTGTCGTCAACAGCACCAGCGTCGAGGTGCCGTTGTTTTACCGCCAGGTGCTGCTTTCCTTGGTGGTGGCCATTGGCTCGGCCTGGGTTCTGACGTGGAAGGCCAAAATCAGCATGCACATGCTCGCCCAAGGCGGCATCCTCGCCGTGTACATGAACGTGGCGATGTCCGACGGTTCCTGGAATTTGGGGTGGGTCAGTGCGTTGGTTCTGAGTTCCGGCCTGGTGGGGTGGAGCCGACTTCACTTGGGGGCGCATACGCCTCGGGAAGTTTACGCGGGGTTTGCGCTCGGCCTGGGGGCGGTTGGGCTCACGCTTTTTTGAGCGCCTGCTGCCACTTCCACGAATCTGCCAACGACGTTTCCAATGAACGGCGAGTGGCCCAACCCAGCTCTTCTTTGGCCCGCGCGGGATCGGCCCAAATCGCCACTACGTCGCCCGCCCTTCGCTCGCCCATGCGGTAGGGGACGCGCTCGCCGGTGGCCCGCTCAAAGGCTTGGATGACTTCCAACACGGACGCACCTTGGCCAGTGCCCAAGTTGAAGGCTCGAACCACGGCCTCGCCTGCGTTTTGTCGGAAACACCAATCCAAAGCCGCAACGTGCGCTTCTGCCAAGTCCAAGACGTGCAGGTAGTCGCGGATGCAGGTGCCGTCTGGCGTGGGGTAGTCGCCCCCAAACACCGTCAATTCCCCCCGAATTCCCGCCACGGCTTGGGTCAGGAAGGGCACGAGGTTGTTGGGCACCCCAAGTGGCAATTCACCAAGGAGTGCCGTGGGGTGAGCTCCTATGGGGTTGAAGTACCTCAAAAGCGCCACGCGATGCTTGGGGTGGGTTGCGGCGTGGTCCGTCAACACCCGCTCGCTCGCCTGCTTCGTCCACCCGTAGGGAGATTCCGCTTCCTGAAACGGCGCAGACTCGTCCACCGGAACGTTCTCCGGTTCCCCATACACCGTGCAGCTCGACGAGAAGACGACGTTTCGCACGTCGAATTCATTGGCGACTTCCAACAAGGTTCCCAGCCCTCCCACGTTGTTCGAGGCGTATTTCGCAGGGTGATCCACGCTTTCGCCGACGGCTTTGTGGGCAGCGAAGTGCAGAATGCCTTCCAACGGCGTGCCGGCGTCGCGCATTTCGGCAAACAGCCCACGGAGCGCTCCGGCATCTCGAATGTCCGCTTGGACGAACCGAACGTCCGTGCCGCACAGCGCACGAACGCCTTCCACTGCTGACAATTCTGAATTGTCCAAGTTGTCGAGCAGCACCGGAACGTAGCCGGATTCGTGCAGCGCGACCGCAGCGTGGCTGCCGATGTACCCGGCTCCTCCCGTCACCAAGACGCACTTTTTCATCTCGCTGCTCATGGTACGAATCTACGTCGTCCGGGCAGGGATGTAACTTTTTTATACGACATCGCGTATTTCAGCCCATGGGCCGTCATTACGATTTGACCTACCTCCAGCAGGTGTTTCATGGCAACGAAGCCATGGTGCAGCAAATTGTCGAGCTGTTCCTTGAGCAGGCTCCGCAATTCAGCGTGGAGATGGACATGTGCATTCGTCAAGCGCGGTGGAGCGACCTGCATCCCGTTGCACACAAGCTCAAGTCCTCGGTCAACATGCTCGGCATGGCAGGATTGGCCCCTTTGGTTCTTGAAATCGAACGCAAGAGCAAATTCAACCAAGACCTCGCCTCTTTGCCGGGACTTGTCTCCGATTTGAATTCCGAGATGGAGTTGGTTTGCCAGACCTTGTCGCACGACCTGAATGAGGTTCGAAACGCCGACGCGCGGAACAATTCGCGGTTGCGTCGCGCCTGACCCAGACTCATCCCGTTGAGTGTACCTTCGAGGCATGGAAGCTTCGAAGGGCTCGCTGTTTGTGCTCTCCCTTGAGGAGTGTCGCGCCAGGTTGACCCAAGAGCTTGATTCGCTTCGGGTGGACCGCCCCTGCACCCTGGGCGACGGCGTGGAATCGTGGTCCGAGCAGGAACTGGATTCGCACCTTCATTCTTACAAAGTTTGCCCTCCTTCGCCTGGCGAATTGGGTTTGTGGGTTCCGGCGTCTGGAGCGGCCACCCGCATGTTTGGATTCCTTGATTCGGACAACCAGGCTCAACGTCAACTTTGGGAGCAGGCGGGAGACGTGGCGTTTGGCGCCCAATGGATGAAAAGCCTTCAGGAGGAGGGACGAGAAACCGACGAAATGCCCATTTCTGAGGCGACGGACGCGCTTTGGCGCTTGATGAGAGAAGGCCAAATCCCCAAAGGACTCGTTCCGTTTCATCGCCTTGACGATTGCGACAGTCCCTCCGTAGAGACGGCGTTTCAGGCTCACCTTCGGTTGTGGAGGCAGGTGATGCCCCACGGTGGAGATGTGTGGTTTACGGTTCAGGAATCGTACCGGGAGGAAATACGGCAACACCTCGAACCCGTTGCCGAGTCAGGCAAGTTCCGGGTGCATTTCCCGGTGCAGTCCCCTGAAACGGACACCCCGGTGCTGGACCCGAATGGAGAGTGGCTTCGCACTCCGGAAGGCGACGTGTTTCGCCGTCCCGGGGGCCACGGGGCCTTGTTGCCCGTGCTGGAACAAGTCACGGCAAAGACCGTGGTCATCCGCAACATCGACAACGCCCCTTCGCCTTCCTGTACCCCGGAACGCGTCCGTTGGACCCAGGCCATGGTGGCCGCCGCCAGAACGTGGGACATCGAACGCCACCAGTTCCAGGAAGAAGTCAGAGGTGCGGGATTCGTCTCCACGGAGCTCCTTCGTTGGTTGGCCGATTCGGGATCAGGCATGGAAGCTGACGCTTCTCCTGAAAGCGTTTCGTCCGCTCGTGCCCTCCAATTGTTGGATCGCCCGATGCGTTTGGTCGGTGTGGTTCGCAACGAAGGGCAGCCAGGTGGAGGGCCGTTTTGGGTCACGGTCGGCGAAGGATTGGATCAAGGCGTGACAAAACCCCAAATCGTCGAAGGCGTCGAATTCACTGATGCCAACAAGGACATCCTTGGGAAGGCGACGCATTTCAACCCCGTTGAATTGGTATGCACTCTCAACCCCGGCCAACCGCTTGGGGCGTTTGTGGATGGGTCGCGGTCTTTGAAAGCCACCAAGGTGGTTCACGGTCAACCCTGCCGCGTCTTGGAACATCCCGGCTTGTGGAACGGGGCCATGTCTGGTTGGCTTACGCGGTTCGTCGAGATTCCGGCTTCGTGTTTTCAGCCTGTCAAGTCGGCTTTGGATTTGATTGGCAGGCATTGACAAACAGAAACGGCCCGGACTGAATGTCCGAGCCGTTCGCTTTGTGGTTCAATGTCTGTGGGGCGAGCGCTTAGCGCTTCATGATCGTGATGTTCTTCACGTTGTCCCCCTGGATGACGCGCAGGGCGTAGTAGCCTGGGCGCTCGATGTCGCGCGTCTCGAAGGTGATTTCGCCTTCGGCGTTCTTCACGTAGATCAAGTCAGAACGCAACACGTTTCCAGAGAAGTCGAGGAGTTGCACGATGGCCTTGCCGTCGACGGCGTTCTCCAAGCGGACCGAGATGCGCTCAGCGAAAGGGTTGGGGAAGGTCGTCACTTTCGTGTCAGCCACTTCAGTGCGAGCAGCAATGTCGTCCGTTTCAGCGATGTAAGCCGTGAACTCGAGGTTGGCGTCAATCGTTGCACCGTTGCGCTTGCACACACCAGCGTCGCCGTTTGAGTTGCTCTGCAAAGCGATACGGCAAGTGTGGAGAGCCTTGATGCCAAACATCAACTGTTCGCCTTGTTCAACGCGGATGTCGAGCGGGAGGTTCAACACACCGTTCTCGATGTTGCGAGCGTAGATGTTCTGCGAGTAGAGGTCTTCGCCTTCCACAGTCTTCACGAAGAAGCGGCCTTGGAAATCGTCGAACGAAGATTGGACCTTCACAGAGATGTGCTCGAGAACACCCTTGGAGCATGCAGAGAACGTCTGCGTGGTGCCGTGGCCGGCACCGTTGAGGCGAACGCGACCGTCGTGCCCGTTCACAGCAACTTTGCACTGGCTTTCCAAACCGCGGTTCTGCGGAGCAGTTTCACCACGTCCTTCGTTCATGGCGTCAACGTCAGCAGCTTCACGAGACTCGAAGCCAATCGTGCCCGCCAAATGGCCTCGCACCGCTTCGCCGTTGTTCCAAAGCGTACCCATGGGGCCCTGCAAGTAGCGGAGGGCGAGGGGCTTGCCTTCTGGAGCTGTGATCTGAATGGAGTAGGTCTTGCCTTCCTTCACAGGAGCACTCAAGTCGAGCGTCAACGACTCTTGGTTGAGGTCGCTCTTGCCAAAACGAACCATGTCGATGATTTCGCCGCGGTAGTCCACCAATTCGGCGACGTACACGGCGTTTTCAGTCGCGTTCTTCACAGACAACACGGTTGACTTCAATGAGCCTGTGGTGCATGCCGTGAATTCTTGGGTGATCACGCCGCCCTGGAAACCCAAGGTCCGGTTGTGATCTGAAACAGTCTTGACGCAATCGTACGCCGAAGTCGGAGCGTCGTTTTGAGAGTTAGACAAAGCGGCTTCCTGTGCGAAAAGGTTGCCGGTGAAAAGGGCTGCCGCAGCAGCGAGGGGGAGAATGAATTTGTTCATCGCTTGAGAGATGAGAGGGTTGAAGATTTGGTCCCTGTTACGCCTCTCGACCCGACGTGGTTACATCCGACCCTCAACTTTTTTCAAATCCTCAGCAGCGACGGGCCTTTGGGAGCTTCTTTTTCTTCATCGTTGGTGGCAACCACCGTCGTACATACGCCGCAAACGGCCTCCAAAACACGTCTGTACCAAGATGTGCCGTCGGGATCGAGGTTGGTCGCAGGCTCGTCGAGCAAGACGGCCATGGCATCGGTCCCAAGCGCCAAGGCGAGGGAAAGTCGTTGCCGTTGCCCCGAGCTCCAATCTCGGAGGGGCACATCTGCCCCAACGTGCAAACCCGACGACGCGACGAGCGATGCCCAGTCCAAGCCGTTTGGCCTTGGTTCTCGAAACGTGGCGTGAAAATTTAAGGCTTCACTCAGCGTCAAGTGGTTTGGCAAGTCCAACCACGGGGCGCAAAGGGAAATTTGCGTCATCCAACGGTCTTGGTCGACGGGTTGGTCTTGTTGTAGAAGGGTCAGGCTACCAGAGTCCGGGGCAACTTGACCGGCAAGCATGGCAAGCGTCGAGCTTTTGCCCGAGCCGTTGGACCCCAAGAGGGCCACGCTGCCCTGCAGGTCCCATGAACTTCTGTCCCAGACCACGCGATTCCCGCGCTTCAACGTCACTTGTTCGGCGCGAAACACCGCGAAGTTGGTTGAAGTGGCCATGAATCAGAAGGGGCCTCGGATAATTCCTTTGTCCGATTGGCGGATGAACGACAGCACTGTGTCTTTGTCGTCGGATGTGGGCAATTCGAGTTCCGCGGCTTTGACCGCTTGGGTCATGTTGTTGTTCAAGACGTACAACGTGCGATAGATGTCTTCGATGCTTTGGATGCGGTCGATGTCGAATCCACGACGACGCAGGCCGATGCCGTTGATGCCGATGTAACTCAAGGGCTCACGAGCGGCTTTGATGTACGGAGGAACGTTTTTGCGCACCAACGACCCGCCTGCAATGAAGGCATGTTTGCCCACCCGAACGAATTGTTGAATCCCGACCATGCCTTCGATGATGACGTGGTCTTCGATGACCACGTGACCGGCCACGTTGCATGCGTTGGCCAAAATGACGTGGTCGCCCACTTGAACGTCGTGTGCGATGTGAACGTAGGCCATGATGAGGCAGTCGCTGCCCACGCGCGTCACCATGCGATCCGTGGTGGCCCGGTGAACCGTCACGCACTCTCTGATGCTTGTGCGGTCCCCGATTTCGACGCGGGTCGGCTCGCCTTTGTATTTCAAGTCTTGCGAATCTGCTCCGACGACGCACCCCGGAAAGAGTTTGCATTCCCGGCCTACCCGCGTGTGGCCAAGCAGGGTGGCATGCGGTCCCACCCAAGTGCCGTCTCCAACGATTACGTCGGGACCGATGTAGGCAAACGGTTCCACGGTCACGTTCGCGCCCAACTGAGCAGACGGATCGACGTACGCCAACGGGGAAACTTGGGCGGATTCGTGAATCATGCTTCCGATTTGGGGGCGCGGTCGCGCACGATTTGGGCCAACATCTCAGCCTCTGAAACCAATTCGCCCCGCACAAATGCACGGCCCTTCATGTTCACCAAGCCACGTCGGATGGGTGAGATGAGCGTCAGGTGGAACACCACGGTGTCCCCGGGAAGGACTTTCTGCTTGAATTTGACGCCGTCGATTTTCATGAAGTACGTCGAGTAATTTTCCGGGTCCTCCACCGTCGACAAGGCGAAAATCCCTCCGACTTGCGCCATGGCTTCCACCTGCAACACGCCTGGCATCACAGGGTTGTTGGGAAAATGTCCTTGGAAAAACGGCTCGTTCATCGTGACGTTCTTCACCCCAGTGATGCTGCGGTCGTCCATGTCCATGATGCGGTCCACCAACAAGAAGGGGTAGCGGTGAGGAAGCATGGCGGAGATGTCGTTGATGTCCATCAACGAGGGGCGGTCTGTCCGGAAGTCAGGGAGGTCTTCTTGGTCTTGGATGGCCATGGCCAAATCCTGAGCAAACGCCACGTTTGCGGCGTGACCGGGTCGTGCAGCCAGCACATGTCCGTGAATGAAGCGTCCAGTCAACGCGAGGTCACCGACAATGTCGAGCAACTTGTGCCTTGCGGGCTCGTTGGGGAAGCGCAAGTCCGAAGGGTTGATCACTCCGGGGTGTTCTGCCGACCCGGAAAGTTCTTTTCGGCCAAGAGCTTTGGCGATTTCTTCCAATTCAGAAGAATCGTAGGCTCTTTCCGCCAACACCACCGCGTTGTCGATGTCCCCACCTTTGATCAGGCCTTGTTCTGCGAGGCTTGCAACTTCCTTTAGGAAAACGAAGGTGCGGCAACCGGCGAATTCGTCCTGGAACGAACTCAAATCTTCCAATCGGGCATGTTGTGTCCCGAGCACGGGGCTGTTGTAGTCCACCATCACCGTCACCTTCAGTACGTCTCCTTCGACCGGGACAATCAACATTTCAACGCCGTCGTCTCCGCGCCGGCTGATGTTCTTCCGGACTTTAAAGTAGCGTCGAGGAGCCTGTTGTTCCGTCGAACCGGCTTGAGTGATTGCCTCCATAAAGGGAAGCGCCGACCCATCTAAAATGGGCACTTCAGGACCGTTGAGTTCCAAGCGCGCATTGTCAATCCCGGAAGCATAAAGGGCGGCGAGTACGTGCTCAGTGGTGTGCACTTGGGCTTCTCCCGATTGAAGTGTGGTGCCTCGTCGGGTTTCGCTGACGTTGCTGACGTGAGCTTGAATTTCTGGAGAGCCCTCCAAATCGGTGCGCACGAAGACGTATCCTGAATTGGGCTCTCCCGCGGAGATGCGAAGTTGAGCGTGCTCTCCCGTGTGCAGTCCGATGCCTTCCAACGAGGCTTCCCCTGCCAAGGTGTGTTGACGGTCCGACGAAATCATGGGTGCAAACCTACGTCAGCCCTTTGAATGGTCAACCGGGTTGTCACTCGGGGAATTTTGGGCTTCAAGCGCTTGTTCGATGGCATCGAGGCGCTCGCTGAGCGGGATTCGCGCCAAACGACGAAGCGCAATGTGGAATTTTTGGAACTGCTTGACCGGCACGGCAGGGTTGCCTTGGTAGGTTTGATTTTCTTTCAAGAGGCTGGCCGAAACCCCAGATTTGGCAGCAACCTTGCTGCCTTTGGCGATTGTAAGGTGCCCCCCAATGCCCACCTGCCCTCCAATCATGCACCGGGCGCCGAGCGTGGTGGAGCCCGCGATGCCAGTTTGGGCTGCAATGACCGTGGACTCCCCAATGACAACGTTGTGCGCCACTTGAATGAGGTTGTCCAACTTGCATCCGCAGCGAATGACCGTGCTTCCCAACGTCGCCCGGTCCACGATCGTCATGGCTCCGATGTCGCAATTGTCCTCAATGACGACGTTGCCATTTTGCGGGACTTTGGCGTAAGAGCCGTCTTCTTTGGGCGCAAAACCGAAGCCATCTGAACCGACAATCGCCCCCGCCTGCAACGTGCAGCGTTGTCCCACGACGCACCGGTCGAGGATCCGCACTCCGCTGTGGAGCACGGAGTCATGGCCGATCCGCACGTCGCGGCCGACGTGAACGTGGGCGTGCAATTCCACTCGGTTGCCAATCACGGCGCCCCGTTCAACAACCACGTGGGGACCCACGAAACACCCTTCGCCGAGCGAAGCTTCGTCGTCCACCACCGCCGTGGGGTGGATGCCTTCTTGACGTTTGAGCACGGCGTCGTAGGCCTCGAGCAACCGGGCAAAAGCGCGGTACGGGTCTTCCACCCGGAGCAACGTCAAGTCGGGGGGGAGGGGCTGAGCAGGTTGAAAGTCGGAAGCGACAATCACCACACTGGCTCCGGTGGTGTAAATGAATCGCTCGTACTCGGGATTCGACAGAAAGGAGACGGCACCTGGGCCTGCAGATTCGATTTTGGCCAACCGCCGGACTCGCGCTTCAGGGTTGCCTACCACGCTGCCGTCAAGCAGGACAGCCAATTCAGACGCAGTCTGTTCCAAATGGTTCATGTTTCTGTTGATGTAGGAGCTCTAGAGGTCATCCCAAAAACGCACAAAACGTGTCCAAGTTGCCTCGAAGGAGGTCTTTTTCCAAGCCACAGGCCAAATCACAGAGCCCAGGCCACGCCAAGCCACATCTTGCACGACGAACGCGGTGTTTTTCTTGTCGTGCAGCATGCAGTCCCACATGCGTTCAGCGTCCGGCAAGTCCACAGGGGGCACAGGGACGTTTTCTCGGAGCCACGTTTCTACGAGGGCCGCGTGCGGTTCAACGTCTTCCGAATTCTGACCGACTTTCCAAACGGGATTCCTCGCTTCGTGCAAGGCGAAGTGAAGCCCAATCGCCACGGCCTCGCCATGCAGCAACGTGTTCTGGGAGTCCGCAAGCAGTGCTTCGACCGCATGGCCTACCGTGTGGCCCAAATTGAGAACAGCACGCCTTCCTCGCTCGTGCAGGTCTTCGCTTGCGATGCGCCTCTTTGTGTCGGCGGAATGCACCAACCAATTTGTCCAAGTTTCAAGTGAATCAGGGGTTTGGACGGGCCATTGTGGCAAGTTCGAATTCAAATGAAGGTCCCCCGCAGGCTCGAGCATGGCGTGCTTCGCTGCCTCGGCCAACCCCGCCCTGAATTCCCTTTCAGGAAGTGTGACCAACCATCGGGCGTCAACTTGGACTGCGGCCGGAAGTTCAAAGGTGCCGATCTGGTTTTTCATGCCGCCCCAGTTCAGCGCGGTTTTGCCACCCCACGCCGCATCGACCATCGCCAAGGTCGTGGTGGGAATGTGAATCACCTTCACGCCCCGTTTCCAAACCGATGCAGCAAACCCCACGGCATCGCTGAGGGCTCCTCCGCCTGTGGTGATTACGATTGAATGACGGGTAAGATGCCATTCAGCGAACCTTTCGAAAAGTTCTGGCAACTTGTCAAGTGCCTTCAATGCTTCTCCACCTGGGCACTCGAGCTCGTGCACTGCGGCGTCCCCGCATGCCTCAGCCAAGACGACCCGGTACTCGTCAACCAAGGAGTTGTCCAGCATGGGCTCGCGAATCCAAGCCACCGCGTCAGGTTGCAACTCCTTTAACGCAGTTTTCCAGAGAGGTTGGGAGGCATTCACTTCGAGGAGTCTTCCGCAAAGGTCAAAAAAAAGGCCGCGCCATGCGCAGCCTTGAAGTGGTACCACCGGGATTCGAACCTGGGACACACGGATTTTCAATCCGTTGCTCTACCAACTGAGCTATGGTACCTTTTCAGCGAGCGCAAATGTACACAAGTTTTCTCTGCCACCGAAGATTTCCTAGGAAACCGATCGTCGAGTCGGGTCAAACTGCTTGGCTGCTTGTTGGAGTTTTTTGTCGTTTCATGGGTTAAATCGATGTTTTTGTCGGGCGAGTCGAAAAATTCACACAAAAAAAACAGGGAGGGCCATTTGAGGGATTATACGACACAATCCTTCTGAATTCAAGATGTTTTCATTGCATTATGTTAGACCCTGTTTTTTTGAGCTTTTCGGCTCCGAGAAAAGAGGGTATAATCTTTTGGACTTGCAGGTATCCTGTTGCTTTTTTGAGCCTGCTTTGGCCTCATTTTTTGATGGCTCGCACTGTTGAAATGAATTCTTATTAACCCCAAACTGTTATCGCTATGCGAACATTTATTTCTGTTCTCTCGGTGCTGTGTATGACGGGGCTGCAGGCTCAATTCCTGTCGCCCGGCGTCTTTGCCCCAGCTCCCGAGGGGTATTGCATCTCCATCGAAACCGTCGCCACCCACGAGGACGGTGACTTGGATGGTTTGACGACCTACCGTCTCTACCTCAACTGCTTGAATGAAGACGATTATCTGTCATCGTGTTCAGGAGACTCTTCGAATCCCATGATTCTCGATGCTTCCTCAGGCTCGTGGTACAACAACGCGTTGAACACGAGTTGGAGCGCCGCCGGATTGAACCCGGCATTTATTGCTGTGTTCCCGGACATGGCCTTCGACAGCTTCCTCACCATCGGTGCGGAAGATGCCACCACCCCTGCCGCTCAGCAACCTTCCACCATTTGGGGAAGCATTGACGCGAGCGCAGAATTTACAGGCCCTGCTGCAGGCACGAACTTGACGGTTGACGATGAAACGGGCGGTGCGTGGTACACGCCGTTCCCCGGCGCAGAAGCTGCAGGTACTCACGTGGCCTTTGCGGGTGAAGATTTGAAGGTCTTGATCATGCAAATCACCACGGCGGGCACCTTCTCAGGACAAGTGCAATTGCAAGTGTTCATGAACGCCGACCAAAACGACGAGTGGCGCGACGTGTTGACGTTTGACGCATGTGCCGTTCCAGGTTGCGTGGACGATTCTGCGTGCAACTACGACGAGTCTGCGACCGAGGACGACGGTTCCTGCCTGTTCTTGGACTGCAACGGCGACTGCGGCGGAACGGCTGTGCTCGACGCGTGTGGCATCTGCGACGGTCCAGGTGAGATTTACGCATGCGGATGTTCCGACATCCCTGAAGGCGACTGCGACTGCGACGGCAACCAGCTCGACGCCCTTGGCGTGTGTGGCGGCGACTGCGCTGCTGACGCCGATGCGGATGGCATCTGCGACGACGTGGACGACTGTGTGGGCGCGCTCGACGCGTGCGGCATCTGCAACGGTCCAGGCGAGATTTACGACTGCGGATGTTCTGACATCCCCG
>Ga0181572_10000446_pt1 | contig 29966 bp, 30 predicted proteins | sample 101ome_26_FD_133004 | JGI IMG/M metagenome (GOLD analysis project Ga0181572, IMG submission 133004) | Coastal salt marsh microbial communities from the Groves Creek Marsh, Skidaway Island, Georgia - 101408AT metaG (megahit assembly) | ecosystem: Environmental > Aquatic > Marine > Intertidal... | reverse complement strand
TGACCGGTTAATAGTTCAGCTTCTAATTCTGCTGAGATTGAAGATTCAAAATCTACTAATTTACTAGCTATACCATTAAGGTCTGACATGCTCATGCCTAACCTTTTAGCTTCTATTGCAGCTTCTGCTAATGCTTCGGTATTAAAACCAAACTGTGCTCCAATTTCGGCTGAGACACTTCCGACTTCGGCTAAGATCTCACTGCCGCTATACATAGTCTTATTAAGCTTATTAGACTTACTAACTACGTCGAAGACTTCTTTTCCGGCTGCTTTAACATTCTTTCCAGATATTCTAGCCATTCCGGCAAATCCTCCGGCTGCTTCAGCAGAAAGACCCATCTGATCTTTTAATGCCGTGGCTTCAACTACTGCTTGTGCCCCTAAAGCTTCGGCTGACATTCCAATCTGTTTCTGATTTCTCCAAAGGTCTTCAGCATATCCACACTAGTAACGTACATGTTACCAGATGCAACCGATGCTCCTTGAAGTTCATAATTAAGACCGGCTACCTGCATTTCAGACATTCCGGTACTTCTCTGCACGTTATTCATCGCTTTATCGGCTTCTAGTGCATTTTTAGCCAGGAAGGCAAAAGCTCCTTTGGCCACAATGTCCGACATTGAGTTCAGTTGTATTTTAGCAGCTTGAAATTTATTAGGAACTTCTCCTGTTTCTTCAACTATTTTTTGAATTTCTGCTTCAGCTTGAGCTAAAGATTTTGTAAAGGCTCCTCCAACAACAGGTAATTCACCTAAGGCATTGCTAATCTTACGGAGACCGCCCATTGAATTTTCAATTTGGGCGAGTATGTCTGCTTCTTTTTGCCGTTCTTCGTTCTGCTCTTCTAACTTGGCAGCTATACCCTCCTGGTACATAGACATTTTTGCAGCAGTAGATAAGCTCTCGTTTGCTATTGCTAGATTTTCTTCTTCAGTAGCTGTTCGCTTATCTATTGCTTTTAATGCTTCCTGATCTAGATGTCCGGTCTTAGATGCATTTTCCATCATCTCTTCCCGGGTTTTATTTAATATCTCTAAATTAGATAAAGCTTTTTTAGCAGCATCGTAAACTTCTTTATCTTTATTCTTTAAGCCGTTAGCAAGCTTTTCAGAAGAAGCTCGGGCTTTATTAATTAAATTTTGATTTTTTTCAATGCTTTGTTGCTTCTTCTTAATATCGTCGGCTAGATTTTTTCCCATACTAAGACTGGCATTTTGATTGCCTAACTCCTTAGTCATATCCCGAGCCAGCTTGACCGACAGTTTATCAGCTTCAGTAACCCGACTTTTAATACCAGCGAGTTCTTTCATAGACTCTACATAGGACTGAGCTATGTTTACGTTTTCCTGATTTGTGTCTTGCTGGTTCTTTTCGGTCATAGGAATATCCGGTTACTTATAAATATTTACTTAGACCGTTTCTGAAAGCCTGGATGGTTTGGGAGATCGTCTTTATTAGGATTTTCGAAATCAACAGTAGTCTGAGATTTTGTTCTGCCGCGGGAACTAGTTTTAGCTCCTGCTTTTTTAGCAGCGGCTGCTTCTTCTTCATAATAGTCGGACATCTGGGCTAAGGTAAATTTTCTCAACCACATAGGCATATTGTAGACCGTATGCCAGTCATATCCTCCTTTTCCAAAGAAGACTATCTCATGTATTTGTTTAAATAGTCCGTGACGGTACTGAGCTGCGTCAGTCGAGGTCAGGGTAAAGAAAGCTGGCCCCGATTGGGATTGTTACGGGGTTATCCCCTCCTTCTGGGATGAAAGTCATATCAACATCTGGTTGAATCTGTCTCATATACTCTCTCAAAGCTCTAGAGTCTCTGGCTAGCATAGCATTGTCAACAAAAGATCTAATATCTTTACTTTCCGTACTTCCGTTAACTGAGGTAATGATGTGCTTTAATCTAGTTGTTAACTCTGGGGTGTTTTCTTTTGAGATTTTTTTAAGACCTTCTAATTCTCTTTCGATTTTTCTTTCATCGGCTCCCGTAAGAACTTTAAAAGTAATTTCATTTTGAGAGTGAGGTAAGGTGTATTTAAATTCATTAACCCCTTTAGTAATCAGAGATTCATCAAAAGGCTTGTTTTCTACCAAACTTAAGTCTATAGACTGTCTTTCGCCGTCGTATTCAAATTCATAGTCTTTTCCGTAACCTAAGATACGGCAAGCAACTAAGATTGCATTCTTATCTCCTACTAAAAGATCGTCGTAATTAATTTTAGTTACGATCAAAGATTGTAATAGTTTATCTACTACAGTTCCTTTTTTGATGTAGGCTTGGTTAGTTAGAATGTCCTCTTCTTTTGCGGTCATGTATTTGATCTCAATCTGACCGGATGCTAATGGACTGTCTTCTGGGTATAATAACCCTTTTGATGGAAGGTCGATGACCTCTGTCGGCATTTTAAATTCTGACATGGATTTTCTTTGTTATAACTGTTCTATTATAAATATATACAAAAATACTTTATACGTCAACTAAAACGTAATTTCCCTTATATTTCATTACGTTGTATGGAGACCAATCAATTTCATCAGTCTCAATTCCGGCTTTAATAAATGCCTGTCTAATCCCGATTACCAAATCTTTTAAAGAGTCTGGAAGATCGTTTAGAGCATCTTCTTCTCCGTCTATAATATAGGCTTCAGCAGCTGGTTTAGCTACTTTTATTAAGTCTTTCTCATCGTTTCCAATCTCCATTGCATTAGGCATATCTAGGATTGCTAACTTATCGGAGATCTTTTCTAAACCTAAAATAGGAATAATATGAGAAGATGAATGTCCTAGCAGTTTTTCTGCATGTTCAATCTCTAGAGGGTCAGTAGTTACTTTTTTAACGTCTTCTCCTTTCTCTAAAACGATTCCCCAGTCTCCTTGACCTACTCGTCTCCAGCCTTGATCTTCAAGCTTGTAAACTTGGGCAGTTAATGCCGGGGTTGATATTACTTCTTTTAATATATCTAAGAGTTTCATAAATAAAAAAGCCCTCTCTAATAAATAGGAGGGCTCTTATAGATCCGTTAATTAGATTAGAAGTTCAATACAGCGTAGTCAAATCTTAGACTTACTGAAATTTCCTGATGTGCAGCACCTTCATCCCAACTTAGCTCAGAGAAAGTAGCTGTTTTAGCATAAGCACCTTTAAGCACCCATTCAGAAACAATATCTCCTACAGGTCCTAAAATATCAATGGTTACGTCTTTCTTATAGAAGTCTGAATATCCATCTCTACCGGTTACTGATTCGTGTCCTAAACGAATCCACTCCATTACTGCCTGTGCACCAGAAGGGGTAATTGGATCAAATAAAGTCATATCAAGATCTGACCATGTACTTCTACCTTTAATCTTACGTTGAACGTTAATGTGGTTTAAGGTTATATCTTCTGATTCTATCACTACCGAACCTACTCCTTTGATAAAGTATGAAGGAATTCCATCCACATACATTATAAATCGATTTTTCTGTTTAGGTTCAAAGGCGGTGAAAAATATTTCGTTTGGATCTAATACTGCCATGTTTTTATTCTTTTAATCTATTATAAATATCTTCGTTTAAATTAATTATCCTGGGAATGTAGCTCCTGTTGGTAAAATGTTGAAGTCTAAGTAGATGAATTCTGCAGTCTTAGTAGGTTGTAAGTAAATTTGACCTACTAATTGGTTTCTGTCGATTACATCTGCTGTGTTATTACTATCATCCATTACTACCTTGAAAGCGTAAAGTCCCTGTCTTTGTTGAACTGATTCTAAGTAAGGATTAACCTGAGCTAAGAATTGGTTTCTAGTTGCTAATGTATTCTGCTCGAATAGTAAGTTTCTAGATACTTCAGAGATATAATTCTTTAAAGTAATCAACAATCTTCTAACATTTACTCTATCTAAAGCAGAAGCTCTAGTCTGTAAAGTTTTCTGTCCAAATACTACCAATCCTGTGTTAGGGAAGGAAGCAATTGGGTTAACTTTACCGTCATATAAGTCATCTCTTTGACCTTGAGTTAGCTTTCTTTCTGCTTGTATTGCGGTAGCTAAAGCTCCTCTGTTAAATCCAGCAGGTGCAAACCAAGTCTCAGAAGTACTATCGTTATAAGCAAATACTGAAGGTACTAAAGTAGAAGCAGGCACCCAAACGTTGTTTCCAGAATATGGGTCTGGTGTTTGAATCCAAGGCCAATACATTGAAGCATAAGAACTGTTTCTGGTTGCTGCTTCTGTAGTAGCAGAAGTTACTGTTGCTCCGTAAGCTGTTGGATCAATTACAAGTAAGTGATCTTGTCTCTCTGTAGCAGTATTAATCAAGGTTGTGATTGTGCTTGAGTAAGCAGTGTTGTACAATCCAGGCACTACCATAGTGTTATAAGCATATTCATCCTTATTTGCTAGTAAAGCTAAAGCAGTAGTGTAGTTATCTGCAACAAGTCCTTGGGTATCTAGATTGCTAATATTCTGGTAGAATTTAGCTTCTCTTCCGTTAAACGGTGTTCCAGTTGCTCCACCAAAAGATCCAGAAGATGCTGCAGGTATTGAACCGGTTAAACTAGCCTTAGCAGTTCCATTATTATCAAAGAAATTTGGCGTTGTATAGTTAACTGCTGATACTGTTACGAATTGGCTCTTATTAGGATAAGACCCAGAAACTTGTATGTATGTTGTTCCATCTCCGTCGGTAACTACTGTTTGAGTCTGATCTCCAATAGCCCGGGCAATATAATTAGGTTGTGTTGGGTCTAAAGAAAGATTAGGCCAAGTCTCTAAAACAACTTTATTATTGGTATTATCATCTCCTCTTCTAATTAAGAGTGTAAAGGTTCCTAAACTACGATTTACTCCTGATATCTCCCATCTTAAGTTATCCTTACTTCCTGATGGTAGTATTCCTCCATCACCTTCAGTAGAAGTACTATTCATAATAGTACCTTCAGAAGGAGTTTTAAGTTCAAAAGGACTAAGTCCAGTTGTAGGACCTCCAGAACCAGTAGGGATGAGGCTAGATGTAGCTGCAGTAAAGGATCCTGATGCTACTCTGGTTACCAGTAAGGTTTCTCCTCCGTTTTGGAAGTAATTATACGCTGTAATTGAAGTAAAATAGGTATAGTAGTTTGAACCAGATAAAGCTTGTTTTCCAAACTTACTTTCAAATTCACTAAACGATGTTACTAACGTAGGTATGTTAACAAGTCCTCTTGCAGTTGGTCCAACAATTGCTGCTCCAATTGCAGGCGGCTGTTGGGTCAAGAAGGATTGATCATTCTCTCTTGTTAAAATACCAGGTGATAATAAAGTTTCTGCCATTTTTGTTTTCTTTAAATAGTTGTCTAATATAAATAGGACTTAGATTTGCAAAAAGTCTAAGTTACAAACCTACTTTAAAGCTTAAGTTCTCAGTAAATACTGTAGTACTTCCATCTAAGGTTGTCTTAAGTAGTACTGTATAGTAACGTTCTGGCTGTAAACCATTCATATAAACGTCGAAGTAATTTCCGCTAGAATCACAAGATACTTTTGTGTAGTTGGTGTCAAAATCTATAACATACTCGTCTGTATCTAAATCTTTGATAGCGTAATATGTATTTTGAGGTAGTGCGTAATTAGTTGTGTAAACCGAACTAGTAGTAAAGGTTCTTGTTGGGTTTTGCGGTCTTACATTTAACCTAAATCGTTGAATTGATTCTGAATTGTAGGTTATCGGTCTATTTTTTAAAGTTACCACAGTATCTTGGGAAGTAACTGTTATTAGAGATCCTACTGAATAAGAGGAATCATCCCATTTAAAATCTAAAGAAGGTGGGTAAATTGTATTAGTGTCTACAGAAAAGTATTTTAATTCTGTTCTATAAGCTTTATTATCTAGAAATTCAAGAGATTCTGCTTGTTTAATTATAAAACCGTCGTTAGATAATCCTCCAGAATACCAAGTGAGTATAGTGTCTGTGACGTTTAAATTTAAATCTAAATCACTCCTATATGAAAAGGATGCAGATTGTACAACTGAAAGACCTAAACTAGAGCCGGTATACCAAGTTCCTCCTCCTTGATTTGACCCTGAGTAGGAGGCTGTTGCGTAGGTTCCAAAATTTGAAGTAGCCCAACTATTAGAACCGGAGTTATTAGTCCATGTCCAAGATACTCCGTTGGTTGTTTGAGGGCTATCTAAATATTTACCTGTTCCGTTTTCCCAAGCTCCTGATACGGGGTAACATTCAACTGCTGTTTCTTGAGATAATCCGGTTACTTTTGCACTATAGAGGTTTAAGTTGGTTTTAAATGTTCCGGTTACTTTATTTTCTAAAACAGAAGTTATTTCCGAGGTTGGGAATTTAATCAAAGTACGTGAAACTTCAGGTGTTCCTCCTACAGGGTCTCCACCAGTTAAAGTATTAACTTCTAAAATTTCATCAATACCGGTATTCATTGAAGGGTATTCACTATATATAGTAGCATCTTTTTCCGGGAATATTTTGTACACTGCCATTGGTTATAAATATTTAGGTATCTGTAGATTGTATCTCTGATGTTATTATGGTAGATCCTTTAGAGAAAGATTTACGAGCAGCTACAATATCCTTATTAATAGTCTCCGGTACTAGGTAGCCGTTTAAGGTAATACTAAAGTTTGTTTTTATTAATCTTTCTTCTCCTTGATTTAAAGTTTCGTTATTTGTAAAGCTTTCAATACGGGCATGAAATTTATATCTTGCTGGATCTCCCCAGTAGGAATTAGTAGCATAATTAATACCTTCAATTACTTTATTCATCTGCTCAATATAATAAGTCCAAACTATACAATCATACTGCAATGTTACATAATCAGGAACAACTACTATATCATAAGAATCTACAGGTTGTCTGTTATTTAAAAGATCAAAACGGCTATAAGTATTACTTTTCTGATATCCTTTACCTACTACAGCGTAGTTTAGAGGAAAATTAGCATCAATTTTATTAGTTAACGCAAAATTATTTTCCATGCTAGTACGTCTAAACATAATAACCGGTGCCATGATTTTGCTATTCTTATCTCTATAATAACCGTCTTTTTGAACGGATTTCCATCTTTCAGGATTACCATAAACTACTGGTATGTTTTCTAAAACTCCGTTCTGATATACTTGAGGTTTTATAATATTATTAAAGTAGTAGTGTACTGCCTCATCTATATCCTGTATTCCGATTCCATATGTTCTACCCGGTTCATCTTTTAAAGTAATTTGCTGGGCTCTGTACGCTTTAGCGGTTGCTGGATCGTTAGGGTTGATAAAACGAGGAAGCGGTGTAACAGAACTATTAGGATTTTCTAACAAAGGGTCTTGTTTTGAGATTGAAATATCTCTTTGGTTCTTCGGTATAGGTTTTCTAATATTATCTGCCATTATCCTCTTTCTTTAGTTATTCCTATCTTATCTGCAGGAACAAGGTGGGTGTTACAAATTATAGATACAGAAGATCCAAATTGATTTAATCCTTCTGAGTAACTGTAGTCTGGTGATTTACCTACGAACAATTGGTTTTCTACTATTCCATCAATCTCGTAATAATTTTCATAATAGAAAATTACGTCTCCAACTTGTGCTACTAAATCTAAATCGACTAAATCCTGTCTAAAGAATGCAAAGTCTAAAGTTCTAGCCACATCTGGTCCCCATTCATCTGAGTTCCAGGTTTGATCTCCTCTGGTTACTAATGAATTTAATAAAACAGGTTCGTGAACAAATTTAGAAACTGCTTCTCCATACATATTAGTTCTAGAAGCACCGACAGTTATTTTATAATATCCTACCTGTTGGGTGATCACATCCCCAAGCAGTTCTCTGTTTATTGAGTTAAACAGTAAAATATCTCTCTGCCTTCCAAATAATGCCATTTACAGTTCATCTATTTTTTGAAGTCTCTTAAGACTGTATTTAAATTTTTTAAGCTCGGGAATTTTCTCCATTGCCAGCTTTTTAACTGTATCAAAAGTTTCCTGTCCGGGCTTGGTTGTTACAACTTTAATTTCCAAGATTCCTCTTGGTTCTAAATCTTCTTTATCTGTCTTATTGTTAACTACTGTAACATAAGGTAAAGAACGGATAATCTGAGCAATATCAGTTATATTAGTTTCGTCTGAGAATTCTATATAAGCATAAGTGTCATACATGCTGTATGTTAACTCAGATAATATGTTTATTAATTTACTCATTATATGTTATCCAATATAAATAAAATATGGAGCTTGTGAAAGCTCTTTTTGTTTAAAGTCAGATTCTGCCGCTCTTCTTTCTAGAAGCTTCTCTCTTGAAGTCTCTTCCAGGTACCCTCTCAATCTTTCTACTAAGGCATTCTTTTCAGCCGTTCCTGCAGTGATAAGATCGGCATGATTTAGAGTAACTTCAGCTCCCGGAATAGGAACTGTACCGTATTTACCTCTAACATACCCAAGCACCTCTTTTGCTAGAGCTAGAGTGTATTCAAATATCCACTGTCTTCCTATGGAGTTAATTTGTTTATAGGTAGGATTAGCATATGGAACATTGGATACGTTTGTTACCGGTCCGGCAACTCCAGAATCTCCTGCTGGGTTTTGTCTATCGGAGTTTTTGATATACTGGAAGAATAGCTTTCCTCCGTCTACTGTTGGTATTGGGAAGAGCTTTAATTTGTTATTTATTAATTCAAAAGAGTATTGAGACTTTCTGATCTGATCGTTAAACTCAATTGCTTGGATCTTTTGAAGATCATAATTGATCGGCATTAATAAAAAGTTAATTGCCGGTGAGTAATTACCCCATCCAAACGTATCTAAAAGGTTCTGCATTCCAGTACCTGTTCCTGCATAAGGATCAAAATACCTAACAATGGCAGGAGGTGCCTGATAAAAGACTCTTTTTATTTCTATTGAATCTCCGGTATCTAAAGATGCTGAAGCTGCCGCCCAGGCATCTAAGTCGTAAACCTGCTGACCGTTAACAGTAGTTATAGATCCGCTATACCATTCAACGTTTCCTCCAACTCCTACCTCTTCACCGTACTGCTGGGACATCCTTATGATAGATGCCATATTCGGCTGGATTAAAGTATTATTAAAGTTAGATCCTGTTGATGCTCCTTCAACGTCTAGGTAATCCTGTCTTACTTTATAAGCGTAAACTTCGTTTCCGTAAGTTGTTACTGCTTCTTCAAAAGCTGTATAAAGATGGGTAGGTTGTAATTCTACATCTGATATCGGATATCCTAATCTACGGGCACAGAAATCTGCTACCTTATCAGCATCCATTTGAAACTGATAATCATAATCATAAAATCCAAAGGGTGTATCTCCGGGAAAGAATGAAGAAGAACCGGGCCAGATTGTAGCATTTGCCATATGTTATAAATAGCAAAGGCTTTCGTATTAGTTTATAAATTCAACGTAAGCAGCTGATCCGGTAATATTAATATCGGAAGATCCTGATACTATAAACTGTAAATCTCCGTTTATAGCTGTTTTAGGTATACCACTATATAGGTCAGATAATGCCACTCTCTTATAATCCTCTCCTTTACACCACCCTATAAAACCACATCCATAAATTTGATCATTAGAGAATATAACCTCATATTCAATCTCAATAGGTACATCGTCTATTTGGTTTAAGGCTATTGAGCCTCCGGTTCCTTGCTGGGTTCCGGTAATGATAGTTCCACCAATCTTTACATAAGAATCTAAAGTAGCATTCGCTCCTCCGATTGAATCTCCGGCACAGTATCCTTTTATACTAAACTTTACAATCTTAGCATCGGTTAAAGTATCCTGCTGGGTATAAGGAGTGGGTAGATCTCTATCTCCGGTAAATCTGGTAGATGCTGAAAGTAGGTCATATTCATCTACTGTTGATGAAGAGGCGTACGTATCTTCAAACTTTGTATAAATTGTACCTTGAGGGTAGATTGTTGTGTAGTTGTAAGATCCTGTTACATACTCTTTAAAAGTACCTGCATTTAAAGCATAAGAAGCCGACCCCACAAAATCAACCTGGGATCCGTCATTTGATCCTGAGAAGATTGAAGCGTTTAAAGTATTTGATGAAGGATTATAAAATATCCCTGATCCATCTGATCCTGAATCTACTACTAATTGGGCATAATCTGCTCCGGAAGGATCAGGTAGCCCTGTAGGACTTACGAAAGTTAACCGGTAATCTATATCGTTGGTAGGTAAGTTACTTATTCTAACATTAGTTGCATTTGTTGCTGTTCCGGTAACATTTCCTGTTAAGTCCCCTATATACCCGTTAAGGGAGGATACACTTCCAGTTAGTTCTAGTGATCCTGATAAGTTGATATCATAAGCTACCGTTCCTGTTAAAGCGTCAACGGATTGAGTTACATGCCAGGCATTAATAGTCTGGTCTTGTGCTATACCGGTTTTTGAAAGCGTAAGTGCCATATATAATAAATATTCCTAAAACAGTAAAAGGAGCCCGGTTTAATGAGCTCCTAAAATAGTAGGGTTTTTATAAAATTATCCTTCAGCTATTGGGATAAATTCTCCCTTTTCTAAGTTAAGATTTCCATTGCCGTACTTATCAAAAAGTTCCTGGCTGATCTTAAGTTCTTCATTACGTAGTTCTGCAAAAGCTTCTTCTGCTACTGTACGCTGGGCTTCCAAGTTTAGGCGCTGGATTTCAAAGCTTCCTAGCTGCTGGGCGATCTGACCTGAGCGCTGTTGGAGGTCTCTTAAACTGTTTAACTCTTCTTCGGTTAGTTTCTTAGGTTCCATATTTTTATAATATAAGTTAATTTTAATTTAAAGGCAACATATAATGATCTGCTCGTTTAGTTTCTTCAGAGAGATCAGTCATTTTTTCTACTATCTTAGCATCTACTAAGTCCGGATGTATCCACCAATCCTCAAATGCACTATTTGAATCAGGAGCAATATTTCCTACTACTCGTTTATATCCTAAAGACTCTAAATACTTTCTTGAAGCTTTTCTGTAGTCTGTTTTATGGTGTAGGTAATAATCATGCTCAAAAGTTACTACGGCGAATTTATACCTATCAAATGGAATTGATAGTAGAACGTTAAAAGTAGTTTCGGCCGGTTCACAGTCTACCTGAAGATAGTCTATGGTTTTAGGTGTTTCTAGCTCTTCTAAGATTTCTGTGTAGTTTAATTCGGTAGCATCTACCTGGATGCATTGATTGGTACGTTCTTGATTAAACTCTTTTGCTTTCTCTTCTTCAATCTCTACCGAAATTCCTTTCCATCCAAACTCTGTTTCTAAAAGATAGGTGTTATTATCTACAATAGGATCAGAAGCTCCTATCTCTAAATAAGTTCCGTTCTTCTTCCCATCAAGCATACTTAATACAAACATATCTTGATAAACTTGGGAATAGTTTTTTTCTATCTTTTTAGAATCTTTAAATTTATACCTTAACTTAGAATGATCTTCTTTTTTATAAGGTAATGGAAGATATTGGAGTCCCCAGATTCTAGATAAATTTTGATAACAGGCTTCTGTGAATTTCTCTGCCATCGGATATTCCTTTAATAAAGTCTGGAATATTGTTCTAGATTCATCACATTGCCCTACCCACCATGCTGATACTCCTTTTTGAAATATAAGAGCATATTCACCCGGGTAATCAATATCGGTTAAAGTTTCTTTAGTGTAGTTTAGTTTATCTAAACCTTGAACTGCTGCCAGGTAACATTCCTGCCATTCTTCTTTTACCTGATGATCATAACTTAGGTGGTAGTATCCTTCCGGTCTACTAGGGTCATAGGTTATAGCATTTAAGAATGCTCCTCTGGTTGAATGAGGTCTTCCTCCTACTTCCTTAAGACATAAGGCAACCTTAATTAAAGCTTCGTAAACTAAATCATGGTATTCATCTATACCGTATTCGGCCGCTCTTAAGAAATAAGATAATGCTGCTGCTTTATAACCTTCTAAATAGTACTGTTCTCCTAACCAGAAGTTAGTTTCTGGGTTATATGGGTCGATGATAAAAGCTTCGTACCTAGTCATTGATTAGTTCCTCCACAACTTTTGCCGGTATTTTTAATGCATAGGCTGCATTATCATGAAAACCGAAAGTTAATACTAGATCGTTGTTTACTACTGCTGCTCCGCAGGCAAATTCAATTCTTCCGGTCATAAACTTAAATACATCTGATTTCTTAACAATATTCCAATCCTCATCCCAGACTATAATTCTATGGTTATAAATTCCATCCTTATTATTATTTTCATTCATCCAGAATTCAACTTCGTGGATTACACAGAGTCTATATTTACCCCATCTTACTACTGAGGATCCTCCTCTTAAGTCCCCGAGTATTCCTAGATCTTTGTAAGGTTTAGAAATAAGAACTTCACTGGTTTGAGTTTCAGGATTAACCTTAACAACCTCGGTTGGATTAGCCCATTTAACATAGCAGTAATCCATATCATTGATAGGCATCCAATTTTTCTCACAGTAAGAATCAGGATCATTAGGAGGTTCTATTCTAGATCTTGAGATTTCTTTTACTTGACTGTCTACGGTTACTACTTCGGATAATTCCATCCGACCTTCTCCGTTAGGTTTAGTATCTCTTCGGACCCCGGTTAAATACATTTTATCATCCCATCTTACCACCCGGGCATCTTCCAATCCTATAAAATCCCACACCGGGGTTATATCTAATAAAGACGTATCTACCTTATGGTGAGTCTCAACTGCTAGAGTTTCTTTATTTAAAGTACAAAGAAAATTAGTAGTTCTTAGATGCATATCATCTTCCGGATGAAGGTAGGATAACGGCCCCCATCGTCCTTGGAATCTCTGCTGGTTCTCACAGTGGTAGAACATGTATCCTACGTTCCTAATGTTACATAAGATAGTTCCATCTGTATCTACGAAAATAGAGGGATTACACAGCCCGGTACCTCCGGAGTCTTGTGCCGGGATCTTTAAAGGAATAAAGTATCCGTTCCTCTCTAAAACTAGTTTGACTAGGTTGTCGATCATTAATCTTAAGATAAAACCTTTTTAGTAGAATTGCAAGCTTTTACTTATAATGCTCTCCTCCGGCCCAGAGTACCAGACTTTTTCTAGTTCCGGAAATTACCGGGGTAACTCTATGAAATAAGAAAGAAGGGAATAGAGCAACCGTTCCTTTGTTTCTACTGACGGGTTCAATCCCTCTACCGGTTTGGATCTCAAAATCTCCTCCGACATAATCATCTGGGTCTGATAACTGGACTACTAATGAGATTTTACGGTGGGCGATAGCATCTGGTCCAATATCCATGTGCCAGTTATAATGACCTCCCCCGCCTTCATAGACGGTGTACTGAATACTGTCATGAAGTGAATGAAGATCAAACTTCCACAGCTGGTTATTAGCTTCATTAATACAGGCCATCAAACGATCATAAATCCATTCTGTAGGTTCATGGGCGTGAAGCCATTTAATGTTACTTTTACGGACATCATCCGAATCTCCTCCGACAAAGGTCGCTCTTTCAAACGGGTAAGAGTCTGAAAGGGTATTGATTTGGTCTATTTCTTCGGATGAGAATCCTTCTTTAAACCAGTAGTAATTAGTTTGATCTACTGAGAGATCAGGTTCGAATATGGGTTTTACGTTCATAAGTTTTGTTTATAATTTTCCTTTTTCTCTTAACTGTTGGCGTATTTTAGTTGCTGAGATTTCTTTTATTTTCTTTGGAGGAATATGTTCTATTATTTCATACCCAACACCTCTTCCGTAATTTATAGATTCAATATCTGGGATGATTGATATTCTAACTCTACCTTGCTGTACTAAATCTATTAATTCTTCGGTAAGGTTATCTAATACCTGCTTAGGGGTATAGGGATTATTTTCATCTACCGGAACATCGCGGATAGCTAACCATACGTTTTTACCTTTATTTAACTGTTGATCAATTAACCACCTGAGACCGTCATGCCAAGGTTGCCATCTACCAATAAAGAGAGAGTATTTCATTTACAGTTTTATTCGTGGTATCTAATATAATATCCTTTTCATTAACTTCCAAGTTCTCTACGAAAAAATGTTCTCTGCCTCTGATTTCTGATGTTTTTACGTAATAGTATTTTATATCTAAATCTAATATCTGATCTCTGATTTCCCGGTAAGGGGATACTACAGAGACAACAACATCAAAATTTTTATGGTCTAGAAATCTAACAATATTGTTGATAAGGGTCAAATTTTTTATTCTACCTTCTTTAGAGTAGTCTTGATTTTTAAAGGTAGCTCGTATATCATCTCCGTCTATATGAATAGCATCTATTTTTTCTAATAGGCCTTTTGCTAATGTTGTCTTACCTGCTCCAGGTTGTCCGTAAAACCAGTGTATCATAATTTATCTATGTATTCTTTTGCGGTGTAGGCACGTTTTAATAGTTGCTCTCCCCAGTTCTTTAGGTACATTATATGCTGTACCATTCTCATCATAGGTACCTTCATATACTCCTTTTCAAAGACTCTCCTGTTAAAGAGGTCCAGGCCATATCCTACAGCAAGCCAGCTATGCAGGCTAAAAGGATTGGTCTGAAAGTAGCTGTTAGGTAGGGCTGTATTATTCCATGTTTCCAAAATAGTTTTTAAAGGCATAGTAAATTCTGTAGTTTCTGAGTATTCTTTCCAGAATTTAGTATCTTTTCTTTTTGTTATATAATGGAAATGTAGAAAGTCTAGAACTTTATCATTCATAGCTAAAGCATGCATGTTATATTGATCAATGTATTTTTGATCATAAGTTTCTAAAGCTTCCTTAGTTAAGACCTGTAATTGGGTTGTGGCATTAAATATAGAAGTTGCTTCAATTGGCTCGGTAAATGCCGAACTTAAACCAATGGCCAGGCAGTTATTAATCCAGACTTTTTCATAAGCACCAGCTTTAAAGTTAATATTGTTTAGAGGTTCTATAGAATGTCCTAAATACTCTTCTATCTCAGTTTGTGCTTGTTGTTCTGTAATGTAATTATTGTCGTATACATAACCGCAGCCGATTCTATTTTGAAGGGGTATCTGCCACATCCATCCGTTTTTCATGCAGATGGCTTTTGTGTACGGTTCTAATTTATCTTCAAACTGAGGTATTTGGAAAGTTAAAGCAGAGTTTGCTTTTAATTGTTTGGTGTATGATTTCCAAGGACTCTTAAATAGTTTTCCTATAATTAATCTCTGAAATCCTGAGCAGTCAAATACAAAGTCTGAGTTTATGCTTTTATCTTGAAGGTTAACTTGGGTAATATTTCCTTTTTCATCTTGGGTAAAGTCTTGAACTTTTCCTTCTACTCTAATAACTCCTCTTTCTATAGCTACTTTTTTTAAGAACTTAGCAACTAAATTAGCATCAAAGTGAAAAGCATATTTAGGAATATAATCAACACCGTCTAAAACTTGATCTACATAAGGAGATTTATTCTCACGGGCCATCTTCTCGGCAAGTTCTCCAACATTAAACGGTAAATTATTCTTATAAAGATACCCTACATAAGCATTATAAAGTTCTCCATAATCATCAAAACCGTAATCTAATTTATGATGTGCTACATTAAAGGAGTGGAAGTAGTCTTTACCATCACCGTTCCAATTATCGAATAAAATACCTAATTTAAAAGTGGCATTAGTCTCTTTAATAAATTCTTTTTCATCTATTTCTAAGAAATTAAAGAATTCAGTTAAAGTAGGTACAGAACCTTCTCCGGCTCCGAGTATACCTATCTCCTCACTCTCTATTAAAGTGATATTTAAATCTGGGGATATTTTATTAACATATAAAGCTGTTAACCAGCCTGCTGTTCCTCCTCCTACTATAACGATATTTTTAGATGTAAACACTAACTACTTTAAGATAAAACCTTTTTATTAAGAATGCAAATTATTCTCCCGGTATTGCGTCAAAAGGCCAACAGTAAAAAGTTGGAACATCTAAAACATCTTGAAGACCTTCTATTACGTCTGCTCTATTTGATTTGTCATAAAATACATACTCCATAGGTCTATATTCTCCATCTGTAAGAATAGTAAAAGGGACGATGTATTCATCTTGTACCGGCCAGTTAACTATTTCGGTATCGTATATTTCAGCAGGATCTCGCATTAGAATGTTAATTTAGAGTAATTAAAGAGTTGGAAATCTTTATCATAAAGAGTATCTATTTTTTGAGCTCTTTCTTGTCCTAAAGACCCAGTAAAATAGGTCTCCCAGGCTTGTCTACCGGTACTAGCGTTTAAAGTCTCTAGAGTTGTTGGTATATTAGCGTCTGGGTTATTGCTATTAATGGTATTAGCTGTTGCTGTCCAATCTGATGCTAATGTTTCAAACCGGCATATATTATCAATTGAGATTGTTTCTTGATCTTGCCCGCAGATAAACCACCATTGAGGTCTAAATAAGCTAAAAGTATTGTTCCAAAAATCTGGTAAGAAAGATGTCATAAGATCTAAAAACTCGTCAAAAGTTTTACCATACCCTGGATGTATGTTATTTAAGAAGGTGTATGCAGATACATACCTATCATACGGATTTCTTACTACTGAGAAGCTATAATAGTTTGTTATATCGTTATTCGCAAGTGCTTCATCGTGTATAACTGTATTGTAGGATTTATGTTCTAAAGGAACTGTTAATTCTAAATCAGTAGCAAGTATTTTATGTATTGAGTTTGAAGCTACTCTTGTTGTTTGTATATAGACTGTTTCTAAGTGATGATAAACCATAATTTAATTAACCTACTCTAAATATAGTTGTAAAATCTGTTTGAGCTTGAGCGTTGTAAGGTTTGCTATTCCAGGGGTAGTAGTCATTATTACCGCTATTACGACCGGCAGTAAGTAGGGTAGAGTTAAACCATTGACCAGTAAGATCGCTGTAATTATGGCCTAGCATACCTCTGTAGTTACTTGTGGTAGTAGTTTTAAATAGAGTTACTCCGTATGTTGTAGGATCCATTTGATAGTGCTTTACTACTATTTGACCTCCGGAACCTTGACAGTAACTAACTAAGAAATTAATTTTAGTCTGCACTGGGTTTCCGCTGGAGTCTACAATTTCTGTATCTGCTAATTTTTCTATTCTTATACGTTCAGTTCCATCTGAATATAGTGTTCCGGGTCCGAATACTGTATAAGTACTTCCCATTAAGGTATATGTATTCGTGCTTGGACTGTTTCTGTATATTCTCATGTAAATGTACCAGTTACTTCCGGTTAGCTTATTCCAAGCTCCTGCTAGGTAGTTATAAGTACCATCATTATAAAGCAGAGCAAGTCCTGTTGATCTCATTCCTGGATTAACATTGGCAGAATACATTCTCCAAGATGTTAGATTAGAAGTTGATACTGTGCCTGTACCGTTTAGATTAACATCACATTTACCCCAAGTAGCTCCTGAGGCATATCCATTGTTTTCCCAGTAAACTCTAAACATATAGATTTTATTATTTATAGGATCCCAGGCAAGTGTTCCGCTTCCGGCATCCTGGTCATAAATATACTCTTCGTACTGGGAGTACATTATTCGTGTATGCTGAGAAGAAAAGGAAGTTCCGTTTCTTTTTAAGAAAGTTATTCTATGTCCCCACCATTGTTTAGCCCATAAGACGGCTACAACATCATACCCGGTAGCGGCATTTCCTAAATATAAAGCATCTTGAGGTCTTACCCCAAAATTGTCAGGATCAGACATACCGTCAATAGTTCCTGTACTAGCCACGTTTTGACCGTTTGTTGTAATACTATTATAAGACCATGCCCACATTGATAGATAAAGTCTACCAAAATCATTATCATTAGACCATACAGTTAATCCGTACCCTGAAGTTACATTTATTACCGGGGATATAGCGGCTCCTGAATGTCCATAAGAAGGTATTTGGTTTTCCAATTGTTCAGTAGCTAGAATACCTACTGGGCTATTTCCGGTACCGTCTTCCTCATATACCATTGCACCAGGTCTCCAACCGTTAGTACATACGCCTACTCCATACCATTTTTTACCTGTACTTTGCTGCCAGCCTAAAAGAAATCCTTGAGTGTCTCTGTTTGTATTCCCGTTAAATACACCCCAGGAGGTTCTTCCACTAGCTCCATAAGTAAAGTTGAATGTTAATGCTAAGGATTGTCCGGAGTTGCTGTAGTAGTATGGTCTATAATTTGTATTACCGTTTGAATCTCTACCAAAAAACCATTGGATAGTCAAATTAGACGTTGTTGATGATAATGGAGCAGTACTGGATAAATTATTTGTATTTACAAGACTGTATAGATCTTGCATATTACTCTCTACATTATTTGTAGGGTTAGGACCTTCATTAAGTATAATCATCGATCCTACATCTCCTAACTTAAAGTCACTGTTTTGTACACCGGCCGGTCTTAGGTAGGACATCTCTATTTACTTTTTAATTGTTCAACTTCAAATCTCAACTCTTTTACTGCTTCAATCAATAAAGCAACTAATCTATCATATAATACTGTTTTATATCCGTGGAATTCAGTTACTAGTTCTGGAAGTACTTTTTCTATTTCCTGGGCAATAACTCCAACTTCTGTTTTACCTGCTCTTGAAGGTGCCATCTTTTCTGCTTCTTCAGTCCAATTATATCTTACACCTCTAATTTGGGCAAGTAATTCTAAGGCTGGTTTTATTTCTTCAATATTAGTTTTTAATCTACCGTCTGAATAGAATGCTATAATGTTACCGGTTGCTACAATTTCTCCAGGGTTACCTGTTGCTGCAATACCGGCTCCTAATGAATTAACCTGTGCATTAGAGTTAGTAGTAAATCCGCCTGTTGTTCCTTAGGCCCTGTCGGTCCAGTTGGTCCTGTTCCTCCAGTTGGTCCAGTTGGCCCATTAGGTCCTGTTGGTCCAGTGTTACCTGTTATACCTTGTATACCTTGAGTACCAGTAGCACCGGTTAATCCTGTCGGTCCAGTTGGTCCATTAGGTCCAGGAGGTCCTATAATACCGTTGATACCTTGTATACCTTGAGTTCCGGTTGGTCCTGCCGGTCCTATAGGTCCGGTTGATCCTGTTATACCTTGAATACCTTGTGTACCTGTCGGCCCTGTTGGTCCATTAGGTCCTGTTGGACCAGTTGGTCCTGTTCCTCCGGTGTTACCTGTTATACCTTGTATACCTTGAGTACCAGTCGGTCCAGTCGGTCCAGTCGGTCCATTAGGTCCTGTTGGACCAGTTGGTCCTGTTCCTCCGGTGTTACCTGTTATACCTTGACGTCCTTGTATACCTTGAGTTCCGGTTGGTCCTGTCGGTCCAATTCCTCCAATAGGTCCTGTTGGTCCAGGTCCTCCAGTCGGTCCTGTTATACCTTGTATACCTTGAGTACCTGTTGGTCCGGTTGGTCCAGTAGGTCCATTAGGTCCAGTTGGTCCTGTTGGACCAGTACCTCCAGTATTACCTGTTATACCTTGACGGCCTTGAATACCTTGTGCTCCGGTATTACCAGTCGGTCCTGTTGGTCCGGTAGGTCCAGTACCTCCAGTCGGTCCAGTAGATCCTGTTATACCTTGTATTCCTTGTGCTCCGGTATTACCGGTTGGTCCTGTTGGTCCGGTAGGTCCTGTTCCTCCGGTGTTACCTGTTATACCTTGTATACCTTGAGTACCAGTTGGTCCGGTTGGTCCAATTCCTCCAATAGGCCCTGTTGGTCCAGGTCCTCCAGTCGGTCCTGTTATACCTTGTATTCCCTGTGCTCCAGTGTTACCGGTTGGTCCGGTTGGTCCTGTTGGTCCTGTTGGACCAGTACCTCCGGTATTTCCTGTTATACCTTGACGGCCTTGTATACCTTGGGTACCAGTTGGTCCTGTCGGTCCAGTAGGTCCTGTTCCTCCAGTTGGTCCAGTATTTCCTGTTATACCTTGACGACCTTGAATACCTTGTGCTCCGGTGTTACCGGTTGGTCCTGTTGGTCCTGTTGGACCAGGAGGTCCTATAATACCAGTAATACCTTGTATACCTTGAGCTCCTGTCGGTCCTCCCGGTCCTATAGGTCCAGTTGATCCTGTTATACCTTGTATTCCTTGTGCTCCAGTGTTACCGGTTGGTCCGGTAGGTCCAGTAGGTCCTGTTCCTCCGGTGTTACCAGTTATTCCTTGACGTCCTTGGATACCTTGAGTACCAGTAGTACCTTGAGTACCTGTTTGTCCGGTAGGGCCAGTAGGGCCAGTAGGTCCGGTTGGTCCAGTGTTACCAGTAATTCCTTGAATACCTTGTGCTCCGGTATTACCGGTTGGTCCTGTTGGTCCAATTCCTCCAATAGGCCCTGTTGGTCCAGGTCCTCCGGTATTACCTGTTATTCCTTGAATACCTTGAGTTCCTGTTGTACCTTGAGTACCTGTTTGTCCGGTAGGTCCAGTAGGTCCAGTTGGTCCAGTATTTCCTGTTATACCTTGTATACCTTGGGTACCAGTTGTACCTTGAGTACCGGTTTGCCCTGTCGGTCCAGTAGGTCCTGTTCCTCCAGTATTACCTGTTATACCTTGACGGCCTTGGATACCTTGAGTTCCAGTAGTTCCTTGACGGCCTTGGATACCCTGGGTACCAGTCGTTCCTTGACGGCCTTGAATACCTTGAGCGGCTATTAAATCCCAATTTACACCTAAAGTAGATGTTGGTACATTGTTTAGATTACTACCGGTTAAACTAATATAACTTGAACCATTATATTCGACTACATCATTTTGACTATAAGATGTTGCTCCAGACCAAGCTGCTTCCCAGGTAAAGCCTATACCTTGGATACCTTGACGGCCTTGGATACCTTGACGGCCTTGTATACCTTGGGTACCAGTTGTTCCTTGGGTACCGGTCTGTCCGGTTGGACCAGTAGGTCCGGTGTTACCTGTTATACCTTGACGTCCTTGTATACCTTGTGCTCCGGTGATTCCCTGAATACCTTGAGTACCGGTAGTACCTTGAGTACCGGTTTGTCCGGTAGGTCCTGTTGGACCAGTAGGTCCAGTATTACCCGTTATACCTTGTATTCCTTGAGTACCAGTAGTACCTTGAGTTCCAGTAGGTCCATCAGGCCCTGTTGGCCCTGTTCCTCCGGTATTTCCTGTTATTCCTTGTATACCTTGTCTTCCTTGAATACCTTGGGTACCAGTCGTTCCTTGGGTACCTGTTTGTCCGGTAGGTCCGGTTGGTCCAGTGTTACCTGTTATACCTTGTATTCCTTGAGTTCCGGTTGTTCCTTGACGGCCTTGGATTCCTTGGGCAGCTATTAAATCCCAGTTTATACCTAAAGTAGCTGTCGGTGTATTATTTAAATTGCTGCTAGTTAAGCTAATGTAACTTGAACCATTATATTCGACTACATCATTTTGACTATAAGATGTTGCCCCGGACCAAGCTGCTTCCCAAGTGAAGCCTATACCTTGGATACCTTGACGTCCTTGAATACCTTGGGTACCTTGACGTCCTTGGATACCTTGAGTACCGGTTGTACCTTGGGTACCTGTTTGTCCGGTATTACCAGTTGGACCAGTAGGTCCAGTATCACCTGTTATACCTTGAATACCTTGAGAGCCTGTTATACCTTGAATACCTTGGGTACCGGTTGTACCTTGAGTACCTGTTTGTCCGGTATTACCAGTTGGACCAGTAGGTCCAGTATCACCTGTTATACCTTGAATACCTTGTGCTCCGGTAATTCCTTGAATACCTTGGGTACCGGTTGTTCCTTGGGTACCTGTTTGTCCTGTTGGTCCAGTATCACCTGTTATACCTTGACGGCCTTGAATACCTTGGGTACCGGTTATTCCTTGTATACCTTGGGAACCTGTTACTCCTTGACGTCCTTGTATACCTTGTATTCCTTGTGTTCCTTTATCTCCAGTTATTGCTATAGAGAAAAATAGTTCATTTCCATTTCCTACGTTAGTCCAGCCATTTTTATCGATATGGGTTATATCTAACGTTCTCCAACTTCCATTATCAGTCTGGGCTGTTACGTAGAATTTATCGTAATATTGTTGGTCTGAATATTTTCTTACGGCTATTAAAGATTTATTGGTACTGCTTGAGGTTGTTAATTCATCCAATAAACTGGCAATACCTAACCCGTCAGCATCTGTTTCACTTATATAAACTTCAGTTGCTGCTGCAGGGTCTGAATTATTAAATCTTAAGTTTCCACTTCCAGGATCTGCTGATGTCGTAGATGTGGAGTAGTCGATTTTAAATCCTGTTGTATTTATACCATTTTCTCCTGTAATACCTTGACGGCCTTGGATACCTTGTCTTCCTTGAATTCCTTGGGTACCGGTAGTACCTTGAGTACCAGTTACACCTTGACGGCCTTGGATACCTTGAGAGCCTGTTATACCTTGTATACCTTGGGTACCGGTTATACCTTGAGTACCAGTTGTTCCTTGGGTACCGGTGGCACCTGTTGTTCCTTGAGTTCCAGTATTTCCCTGTACACCTTGGATACTGGCGGCCGGTCCTCCGTTTATAGAAACATCAATACCGGTAGCTAATGCCCCGGACTTTCTCATAGTTAGAACAACTGACTGGGTTCCGTCTATAAAATCTAGACTTCCGGAGGCTGGTATTATTTGAACATTTTTGGCCATCTAGTTATAAATATTTTTCTTCTTTGTATTCCACAACAAGTTTTTCAACATCTTTTCTTTCTCCGTATACAGTAAAGTGGTAGTTAGGAGTGCCGCAGGCACAACCTATAATAACCTGGTTATCCCTTATGTCTTCTATGTAATGCTGACAAGGAGAACCGAATGATGTTAAACTTACTGTTATACTTTCTTCTTCTACTAAATCTACCCAGTAATCTGGAAGATCGATTATGTTTGAGGTTGATTTTCCTCTATAGTATATTCCAATTTCAGGTCCCTCTAAAGATGAGTGTCTTAATTTATACCCTTCTTTTTCAGGAGTTGGATGATCAATTACGAAGTTCTTAACTGTTGCCGTTACTGTATCTACGTTTACTGCCGATCCGGGAATGGTTCCGTTTAGTGCTCCGGTTCCTAAAGTAATATTACCACCGTTGGTATCTATAGATCCTCCGGATGTATCAAGAGAACCTCCTCCGGTGTCAAGAGTTCCGCCTCCGTCCATGGTGATATTACCGCCTTGGGAGACTGTAAGTGATCCTGAGATAGAAGCATTACCGTTAACGTCTAGTTTTTCTGAAGGACTAGTAGTACCAATACCTACGTTGCCTGCATTTATAGTCATAGCTATACCACCTAGAGTATAATCGTAAAATCTAAGTGGATTGTTAGCAACGCTTCCGTCTGCAGAAATATAATGTACGCTTGTTCCGTTTTCTTTAAAGTAGAGAGTGCCAGCGTTAGCAGCAGCTGAGTCAAGGGTAAGTGTAGCTTCTCCGGTTGATTTAATATGTAACTGTGCTGTTGGACTCGCAGTTCCAATACCAACACGGTTATTAGTTGAATCTACATGAAGGGTATTTGTATCTACTGTTAAGTCGTTGACAACTTTTACGTTTCCTGACCCTGATACGGTAAATAATTCAACTCCGGATCCGTTATTTACTCTAAATATTTCATCTCCAATTTCATCAGTAACATCTAAAAGCTGTCCATTAGAACCGGAGACTATAAAAATAGAATTGCCAGAGTTTGAGTGCTCTAGTCTTGTTTGTGTATCAGAAGAAAATATTTTAGAATCTTCAACTGTTGTATTTCCTTGGAATCTTGTAACTACGTTAGCAGTTCCTGAACCGTCTACGGTTACAGGGGTGCCTCCGTTAAGTTGAAATCTATTTGTGACTGATCCTAAGGATAGAGTGTTGTCGGTTGTAGGCAGTATATCGCCTGATGTCTGTATACCTAGTGAGGCACTGATCGTGTTTAGGGTAGCATCGCTACCGGATATAATGACTTTTTTCCAGCTTGGCATATGTTTAATTACGGTTGGTTACAGAGCTTGTCCCTGCCCACTTCCCTTACGGGCCTATAATATCTCTTATAAATATGTATACTTATTTAAACCTCCTATCTAAAATGTCTAAATTACGTCTTATCTCATCAGCTGTCAATACCCTATTATATATTAGTAAAGCTCCCATTCTAATATCACCACCTCTATCATTAGAAGTAGTACCTGTTGAGCTAGAACCTAATCTAATAAAAGAATGAATTGAAGTTGAATTAAGAGCATAAGTAGTATCATTTAATGTACCATTATAGTAGTTAGAAGCAGTCCCACTATCAAATACCGAAACCCAGCTGTTCCAAGAACCCGTAGCAAATATGTTTCCTGTTTCATTTGCAAAATAATCATGATTACCTTCTGAACCGCCATCTGTTTCAGCTTCAGTGCTATAAAAACCATTACCTCCACCTCTTAAAGCCATATAGTTAGTGTATTTACCACCAAAAAATGCTTGTGAATTAGAATATTGCCCCGTAGCATCATAATCTGACCACCAATAGAACATTAATGTTGAGTCTCCATCACCTGCTCTAGAAATAGTTGAATCAAATTCTAGTCTTTGAACAGTACTATCAGATCTTACCCTAAAATAAGAAGCATCCCCGCTACCAGGGTCTACGTACATTGCAGAACTATCTAAAGTTCCGTTAATATTATTGCTAGAGGCAGCAGGTGCTATATTAGTAACTGATGTCCCTGTTCCAGGATAAGAGTTTTCGTCGTTAGGATCTAAAAATAGAAGAAGTCCGGGTTCAACTATATGTTGTAAGACTCGGCTAGTCCCTCCTGTAAGGACTGTACTCCCTCCTTGTAGTATTAATCCCATACTTATAAATATACCGTATATATGGTTAGAAGGCTACTTATTTTACAAACCTATGTTTAGGTTTTTCCGGTTCAGCTTTTAATTGATCCTGAACGTTTTGGATCTGGGATTTTTCTTCTTCTTCAGCTTTTTGAAGGGCTTGATATCCGCCGGATAATTTTTCTTGAAGGAGTGCTACTTTCATAGCATCTTTACCGTAAATTTGAATTTGATCTAAGGCCGAAAGTAAGACCTGATGTTCTACTATGTCTAACTGCTGTTCTAGGATCTTCATTATAACTTACTATGTGCTTCTTGTAGCTTGATTACTAGTTTATAGACTAGTTCCAATTGACGGCCTTTGAAAGATGCTTCACCTAGACCGCTTAATATAATTTCTAATTCCTGTTTAGACAGGTCAAGAGAGGTGTTGGTTACCTCTCCTGACTTATCGTTAGTTTTATTATTCTTAATTTTTCCTAATAACCCCATTGGTTTTAATATATAACTTTTTAACTAAGAAGGCAAATTATTCTTGCCTAATTTTATGAGTAGATGTAAATCTCTCCTGAGTTAACTTTTATGTTACCGTTTTGCTGATAAGCTGCAACGTCTGATTGACCGGCGTCGATGTCAACTACTGCTGCCATAAATGCTGCAGGAGTGTAAGCTGAAGCTGAAGCATTAAAGGCTGTATCAACTCCCCATCTTTCACTACTTACTCCATCGTATGCAAATACTGCTCCTGTTTTTCCTGTTGATTGCTGGATTACGATACCACCATCACCGGCTGATGTTGAACCAGAGGCAAGTAGTATAAATCTATCTGCAACTTCTAAGTTTATTGTATCTTCAAATGAAGCAGTTCCTCTTACGATTAAATCACCGTTAATGACTGCATCGTTAGTAACTGATAAGTTGTTTCCGATTGTTACGTCATCTGGTAATCCGATAGTAACTGATCCACCACCACCGACAGTTGTGAAGGTGTTGGTAGTAAGTTCAATTTCGTTACTAGTTCCGGCGAATGTAACTCCTACGTTACCTTGTGCTGCCGTTCCTGCTGATGTTCCATAATCTACTGATAAGGCTGTTCCGGCACCTCCTGATAAACCAGTACCTGCAACTGAAGTGTTTAATTGTGTTTCTGTAATTCCGGCATCGGCTACCTTGACTCCGCTAGCTCCTACAGATAGAGTAGATCCATCTGCTTCAACAGTTACTGTTGCTCCAGCTGAACCATTATAAGTAAAGTTTGCAATTCCGTTTCCGTCTACTAAGCTGTCTAAGTTACTACCTAGTGTTTTTCCAGATATTGTATTTGCAGCAAGTTTTGAAGTAGCAATGTTAGCGGATGCATTAATATCATCGTTAACAATTACTCCAGATCCGATAGCTGCTGTACCGCCGGCTGTAATTGTGATATCACCACTTACTCCGGCATAAGTTGAACTTGAATAGTAAGGAAGTAATGAACCAGAATCTACACTTAATGCTTTACCACTTTCAACTGCTAGACCAGATCCGGCGAAGTTAGTTGCTAAAGTTCCTAACTCTAAGAATTTACCGGTTACACCGTTATCATCACTGTAGAAGAATCGATCAGTACCTGAAAGAGCGAGGGTCTTTTGGTTTGTTGGGAAGGTTGCTGTTACACCAGATAATGCAGAACCGTCTCCAGTAAATGATCCAGAGAACGAACCTGATAAGCTAGAATTAGCACCTGTAAGTACAATGTCAGATCCTATACCGATAATGTCACCGGAAGAATTCATTGTAATACCAGTAAACGTAGCAGCTGCTGCTGTTGTTCCACCGATTACTGTATCATCTATAGTACCGCCGTCAATTGTTAAGTCGTCAGCTACATAAGTATCTGCGATTGCAGTACCTTGCCAAGTACCAGTTGCGATAGTACCTACCTGGGTTATATTACTACTTCCGGTAAATCCAGTAACTAAAGCACTAGGAGTGATTGCTCTAGTTGTATCTGTTCCTGCTGTTACTTCAGCAGCAGTTGCTAACTCAACAATACCTTTCTGAGTAGTACTAGCATCTTCACCAGTAATGGTAATCGTCCCAGAACCGTTGCTAATGTCAATACCTGTACCGGCCGATAGAGTTGCTATACTAGGAACTCCGGTACCGTCACCGATTAATAATTCACCGTCCTGTAGTACGGATGTTGCTTGAATTGCCCCGGTACCATTTCCAAAAAGGATACCACCGTTTGTAAATGTACTTGCACCGGTACCACCGTTAGGGACGGTTAGTGCGGTATCGAGCGTTAATCCTGATAGTTCTGCGGATGATCCGGAGACTATGACTTTTTTCCAACTTGCCATTTTATTTTCTTAGTTTTTTTATACGTTATTAATAAATAGTTAGGAGCCGAAGAAAAAATCTCCCGATCCTGAATAGAATATACCGCCGGCTACTGCCGAGGGTGTTGTGTTGTTTGTTTTTAAGATTGTTACTCCTTCGTTATTAACTTTAAACATATCTACTGATGCAGATTTGATTAAGAATATATCGCTAGATACGTCAACAGAAGCTGTTACTGATCCGGAGAATATTAAATTGTTAAAAGTAGATAATGGTAATCCAGTTAGTTGAGAACCATCCCCTTGAAAAGAGCCAGAAAATGATCCAGAATATCCTAGTAGTGTATCGTCAGCTATAGTCCTACCTACATACTGATATGTTGTTATATAAACATATTCAGAGTTTGTAGGTGCATCATTTTCAAAATTTAAGACACCGTACTTGTAGTTGTATGTGTAGTCAGTTATAGGACGTACATCTCCTGCACTCGGTTCAGAAGAATTTGTAGAGACAAAGACTCTGATATTATAACCAGGTGTAGCATCTTCAGCATTAGCATTTGCTAGAGCTGCTTCAGAGTACTTAGGGGATATAAAATCTGTTTTTTGATCGCTATTAATTAACTGAGGTGTTATCCCGTCTGCACTTCCGGTAGGATCTAAAAAGAACCAAGCTTCATTTGTTCCGTCGTTACCTTTTGTTAATTTATGACGGTACCAGTACTTAATTACTCCAGAAGTTTCCTCATGCTGGGAAGATCCGGAAAAAGGTAAAGAAGATGTTGGTATTAAGTTCTGTTGAGAATAGATTTCACTAGCATTTAAATCCAATACCCTAGTAAATGCCTCTTGAGTATCACCGAGAGCATTCAACGTAAAACGTCGACTTTGAAGGAGCAGGTTGGATTTTTTTTCTTTATTAGTTGCCATTAGCTATATGAAATCGAAATGTTAGTCACTGGTGAAATATCACCCTTGTATCTTAATATAATTATTAGATCCTGATAGGTTCCGTTTAAGAAAAATCCATCAGCATTTCTAACCGGCACTGTAGCCGTTAATGTTGATCCACTATCTGTAAAGCTTCCTCCGGAATTACCGTATAAGTCTATATCAGGTGAAAATGGATTTTGATGATTATCATTTGATACTCCGGTGGAGATTACGTTACTTATAGTATCAGTTACATCAAGCAATCTAGCTGTGGACTGTACATCAACTCCTACAGATTCCATAAGTATTGCAATACCTAATCCGGTAGAAGTTGAATCCCAATTTACAGCAGCTGCAGATGTGGATATTGTTAAGGTTATAGATGCTGCTGATGTTGCTGAGCTTCTCTGAAATGCTCTTGCGTAGAAACGATAATCTTCTGAACTTCTATCTGGAAGCCAGTATTTGTAAGTTCCTCCTGGTTTAACTAAGAAGCCTGGTTTTACTTGTAGGTCTAAATCTCCTAATAAGTTTTCTACTTGGAATGTTGTATCCCAGTTATCTCCGTTAGCATAAGATCCGGAAAGTAAATTATCTGATATATCCATCCGGAAATCTTCTCCAAAGAATGTCTCAGATCCTCCGGTTAATGTTCCAGGATCATATCCTTGTGCTTGTCCATAATACCCCATTGAACCAGAAGCGGATGGCTGTCCAAACGTTCCTGCTGCATGGTAAGTTGTATTGAAAGAGTTTAGATTAATCTCACTACTATTATTATTTCTAGCATAAGTAGTTAATCCAAAGTTATTATCTCCTAAACCAGTTTGATTTATATTATCAGAAGTTCCAGCATTAAACGTAGCACTTCCGGTTAATTTAATTATATCAGTTCTAAATGGAACCGTTCCTGTATTTCTTGCAGTAGTTCCGGTACTGTCAAATATAGCATTTGATGTTTGAACTGTTCCTCCATTGGTAGAAACTGAAGTTGTTCCTGATAGACTTACAAAGCTTGAATCGTCTAGTATTCTAGAGATCGTAGTAGAGGAAGCATAAACCGGATCAAATAAGTCAGAAACTGAGCTTGATAACGCCCAAGTTGCAGTCTGTAGGTAAGGTGCACCTGATAATGATCTGGATGTTGCTGTTAATGGTTCAGTTCCTGCTCCGGTAAAGGATGGAGAACTGTTTGCAATATTTCCATTTATAGTACTAACCGGTGCCCAGAATATTTCTTCAGTTGCAGCTTTGAGCGGGCTGTAATCAGAGCTTCCGGAGGCAATTGCAATAGATGCAGAAATTTGATACCATCCAGATGAACTTACATTAGTAAAGCTCCTTCCTCCGTTATAAAGACCGGAAGAATAAACTGCGGCAAATTTACCATCTTGATAAGCTGCCGGGATTACTGAAGGATTGGCTGTTTCTATTTTACCTAGGGTCAATCCGTTTGAAGTTCCAAAAGAATTTTGAGTTAGTAAATTTTCAGATTGAGAAACGTCTGTCTGAGTCTTGCTATTGTTATCGCTGTAGAACCAGTTTATAGTTCCGGATACGTTAAAGTCGGTAGGACCTCCACTAGTTAGTACTCCTAGTCCAAATAATTGTGAATCGTTAGAAGAAGATACATTTGTTGATCCTCCAGCTACCGAACTATAGCTTATACTGTAACTTGAATTACTATATAAAGTTTTACCTGGGAATAAAGTTCCTCCTTCTGATGCAAATCCTTGACTAATTAGATAATCGATATCACTATTAGTATTATCTTGAGGTACATAACCTGCCCTAATAGTGCTTGTACTAGTGTTAGATTTATTTTCAGATATGCTGTTATATACTTTTGTATTTGGTGATGCGTCAGGTGCAGAGGCACTTAATAAACCAGCTATAAATCTTAATACTTCTGATACATCAGAGTTACTATCAAAGTTATTAAAGTAGGATCCTTCT
>Ga0181572_10000444_pt1 | contig 30034 bp, 20 predicted proteins | sample 101ome_26_FD_133004 | JGI IMG/M metagenome (GOLD analysis project Ga0181572, IMG submission 133004) | Coastal salt marsh microbial communities from the Groves Creek Marsh, Skidaway Island, Georgia - 101408AT metaG (megahit assembly) | ecosystem: Environmental > Aquatic > Marine > Intertidal... | reverse complement strand
TGGTGTCGACGCCACCGATGATGTAAATCTTCCCGGTTTCGCCCGCCACCGCTTGCAAGTCGCTCACGCCGAGCGCGCCCGGCAGCTCCTTTTGCGCGTGCCAAGACCCAGCGCCCCTGTACAAGCTCGCACCCTCGGCGCTCGCGAGCGCGTCCTTCGTGAGATACGGCGGAACGCGTCCAGAGTTCATGGAATCTCGCAGTTTGCGCGTCTCCGACACGGCGTACGCCGCGAGCACGAATCCGATGAAGGTCATGATGCCCCCGGCGATCATGCCGATGTTCTTCGCGGAATCGCCGACATTACGTCTCGGAAAGCCGAACGAACGGAACTCAGTCTCGGCGGACATGTCGATGATGTTTTCTCTGCCGTCTTCGCGCGTCGGTGTCGACGCTTGCGGTCGCGCGCGCGCGCGTGTGCGGCGCGGATGTGTCGCCGCCACTACAATCCAGTCGAGTCATCAAGTCAGAAGGGACACTTTTTTAAGAAATCACACGCTTTTCAGTAATATCACACATCATCTACGACTACGCGCGCGAGGGGCGGTGCGAGGGGTCAATCATCGAAATCTTCGATGTCGTCTTCCAAATCCTCGAGTTCGTCCAAGGCGTCGAGCGTGAGCGGCGCGTCGGCGGGTCCGGCGGCGGCGGCGGCTCGGTCGACGACGTGCGCCACGCCGGCAGCGAGCACGTTCGGACGCGGTGCGGAAGCCTCGGTCGGGATCGATGACACGCGCGCGGTGAATTGTGAGTCGTCTTCACCAGGTTTGCGCCATCTCATCGGTAAGAAGGGCACGAGGGACGCTCCCATGGGCGTGGCGGCGATGCGTCGAAGCGCCGGGAGCGTTTCGAGCGCGGCCGCTTTCGTCGTACCGCCGACAGAGAAATCACCCGCGTGCGCCGCGGCAACGACGGCGCGAACTTCCTCTTGATTTGATAACGCCGCGCGCTCGACTTTTGACGCCGATGGTCCGCGCATAGGTAAGAATCCTGCCGCCGAGCGCTTCAAGGAGAACAACACGCCTCGCGCGGCGACGGAACCGGCCACGTACTCGCCGAGCATGTTCGGATCGACGACCCCATCGCGATCGTCGACGTCGTTCTCGCGGAAGCCTCGATGACCACCGCCGCGAGACCCAACGAAGCCAGCGCGCGCTAATACGGCGGAGTCGGAAAGGTATCTGATTCCGGCAGCCGCCCAGTCTATGCATCTAGAATCTATAAAATCTGGGAAATTCTCAAAGAGAAAACCAGTCGCCGTCTCGGCACCGATGCCCGAACGTCCGAGAACGTCCTCGGGATCGTATCGCATCGGAGGCCGTCGAAACGAATCGTCCATCGTTTCGAACCCGGCGATGTTCACCAACTCGGTGGTCTCTCGCTTGTTGTACAGAAACTTGCCGAGCGCGTGAAACAAACCTAAACCTTGATCTCTAGAGCTCATGCGAGCGCGCGCGACGGCCTCCTCTGACGGGGCCGCCTTTGGTTCTCCACGTTTACGCTTCGGCGCTTTCGCCTTTTTCGCCCCAATGGATGCTCGCACCTTCGGCTGCCCCAGACACCAAAAATCCAACGCGCACAGAGCGCTCCGCATGTCCCCGTGCGACTCCTGCACTATGGCGTCGATTTGCGACGTGGGAACGTCGTAGCCCTCTGAGTCGCAGACGCGCGTCAGCACCTTTGTCAGCGCCGCCGTCGTGACGGGATTGAAATTTATGCACGTCGCTCCCGCGCGTTCCATCACCTGGCGTACGTCTCTCGCGAAAATCTCGCCTCTACCGCTCGAGCGTGCGTTGCCGCCGCCACCACCGTCTTCGTCTTCGGTGAGCACGACCGCGCACGGTGGCGCGTTCGGTGTCGTCGACAGCTGCCGCATCGCTTCGAGAATGCGCGCGCGACCGTTCTCATCGCTCGTCGGAAAGTCGCGAATCATCAAGACGACGCGCTCGCCACCGAACCCGTTCGCGCCCGCGCTCGTCGTTTTTGAGCTCAAAAACGACAGAGGCGCGTATTTAGTCGCCCTCTCGACGTACGCCACGAAATCATCCACCTTACTCGAGTACTCCACCCCCAAATCACCGTCCACTTTCGCGTGCGAATACTCTCGCCACAGCGTCGGCGTCGGCGCCTGCCACTCCCTCACCGCGTATCCCGCCTCCTCCGCCACGCACCTGATCGCCGTCGCCTTCCCACACCCCGGCGGTCCGCTCGCACAGAGCGCCCGAGACGCTCCACGACCGTCCAACCACGCGCGCAACGCCGCCAACTTCTTTGCCGGCGTCGCGCACTCGCTCGCGTCTCTCGGCGCTCGAAGCCGCGTCGAAGTCGAGCTCGTCGTCGTCGTCGTCGTCGTCGCCCGTCGATCGATCGCCGCCGGAACGTCGTTCTCGTCGTCCTCGATGACGTCTTCGTCGAGGACGTCCTCGACGATGTCCTCCTCCGTCGTCCTCGCGCGCGTCGTCGAAGTCATCTTTTCCTCTCACGCCCGCACGAGTTCAAACGCGTGACGATTCGCGACGAGAACGCGCGACGAAACGACGACGCGCGTCCGAGGCGACGCGTCGAGATCGTTCCCTGACGCTCGCGCGCGCGAATCCGCGCGCGCGTCGCCGTGTGTCGTCCGAAGATGCGTCGGCACCGACATCGACATTGACATTTCGAATTCGCGCGCGGTCGTTACTCGACACCGCGACGCGCGACGACGGCGTCGACGCGCGACGAGAGGGCGCGCGCGATGATTCGAGGCGTCGGCGCGTCCGCCGCGTCCGCGACGCTCGCGAGCGGCGGAGGCGCGGGTGAGGAGGCGCGAAAACTGTGCGCGTGCGAGGGGTGTCGCTCGTGCGCGACGTTTCGCGGGTTCGCGCGCGCGCGCGCGAGCGCGAGCGGCGCGGATGGCGACGGAGGGCAGAACGGAGGCGTCGGACGAGGCGCGAACGACGGTGGATGCGAAAACGAACCGCAGAGGTACACGAACGTGGATTCACGCACGGGGACGGAACGCAGAGGTTTTCGTAAACTGTGTAAACCGTGTCTGCGACGACGAGAGAAGGATCGAGAGGAGGCGAAGAGAGGCCGCGGTGGTGACGGTGATGCGAGCGCGCGGCGAAGGCGATCGGGCGCGGCGACGGAGGCTCGAGACGAAGGCGAGTACGACGGAACCGCCGGGAAGAAGCAAAAGACGACCACCGCTCGCGTCGTGGATAAAGGACGCGCGCACAGGGAATCGATCGTGTTGTTCGGTGACTCTCTCACCGAGCGCGCGTTCGAAGACGGAGGATTCGGCGCGCGTTTGGCGCACGAGTTTCGGCGGTTTGCCGACGTGCGCGGACGAGGATACAGCGGTTACAACACGGAACATGCGCTCTGCGTGCTCAACGAGATATTTCCCATCGATGAGTCGTCCTCTCATTCTTTGACGTCGACGTCCTCCGCGGCGCCGGTGTTGGTGACGGTGTTGTTCGGTTCGAACGATGCGTGTGTGAAGAACTCGTCGGCGGGTCCGGTGCAACACGTCCCCGTGGAGCGATACGAGGATAATCTCCGCACGATTGCGTCGCATCTGCGAAGGATGAAACCGACGCCGAGGATTCTTTTCATCACGCCGCCGCCCGTGGACGACGAGGCGTGGCTGCGGGATTGCTCGATGCGCGCGGCAGACCCGGCGTCTGGTTTCGGCGACTTGCTCAGAGACGATGCGCCCAACAGAACCAACGCGGGCGTCAAACCGTACGTCGAGGCGATGAAGCGCGCCGCGCGCGCCCTCGACGTCCCCGTCGTCGATTTGCACCAATACCTCGAATTCTCCAACGGTCACGTCGACGAAACGCAATTCGTCGACGGGTTACACTTTTCGGAAGCCGGTCAGCGTCAAGTCGCCTCGTGCGTCGTCGACGCCGTCCGCGCCTCCTTCCCGCAGCTCGCCAGACGCGCGAGCGACGCCATCAAGTGCGATTTCCCCGACTGGAAGCACCTCGATCCCGTCAACTTTCCCGCACAAATCACCAATTACCACGCCTCGGTCGCTCGCGTTCCGGACGGCGCCGTCGCCCCGTGAGCGGCTCGAGCGTCCCGCTTGTAAGTAACGCCGGCGAGGAGCCAAAAAGTGCAACGCACGCATTCTACATCCGCGCCCGCGCCACTCCTCGGTCGTCATGCCCAAGCGAAAGCGACGACCGTGGCTGGACGATGCCGTCGTTGATCGAACCAAGGCGCGCGACGGCGCCAAGACGGCGGCGAGAAAGGCGCGCGAACGCGCGTTTCGAGAAAAACATCCCGAACGCTTTTTCGAGGACATTGACGCGGCGGCGGGGACGACGACGGATGCGTCGACGAGCGAGCGTCGAGACGACGAGACGCGAGGAAGAGGAGATGAGAGCGATCGGCGACGACGACGAGGAGGCGCGGACGGGACGACGTCGGGACGAGGCGACCGGGAAGCGTCGTTGGAATCGGTGGAGACGGACCCGAGGCTGTTTCCGACGCACGCGCCGTGTCAGACGCGAGACGACGTGAGTGAGGCGGAATTCGAACGACGGCGGGCGCGCGTGGAGGCTGTGACGAGAGAGATCGGTACGTGTGCGAGACATAAACAGTTGCGACGCGCGTGTCGGTTGTTCGTGCGAATGATCGCGAGTGAGGGATTGGTGCCGAGTCCGTACGCGTACGCGTCGTTGTTGAACGCATACGTGAATACGGGGACGATGGAGGGCGCGGAGGCGTTGATGGAGCGCATGCGAGAGGTTGGGTGCGCGCCGAACGTCGTCGCGTACACGACCATGTTGAAGGGATACATGCTCGTCGCCGATGTGGACGCAGCGTGGCGTTTAATTGACGGTATGACGCATCCGGTGGCGCCGGATAGTCGAGCGGTGAACACGTACATTCGCGTGTGCGTGAGGTGCGGTAATTTGCGCATGGCGAGGCGCGCGTTCGAGCGAATGAGAGAGTGGGATGTGGTTCCCGACGATACCACGCACAAGCTCATGGGTCGACTGCTCGCACAGGGTTTACGGTGTGATGAATTGAAAAAGTTAATCAAGAGCGTGCGCAAGGGCGAGCACGCGCGCTGGACGAATGACCCGAACTCGGGGCCGTGTCTGTTTTGGCGCGCCGGCAAGTGCGAGAGAGGGGTGAATTGCCGCTATTACCACGAACCTTCGATCGCGCAGAGCGACGCGCTGGAGAAGGAGATTGAATCGAACGATACGTTGGCGAGTCTCTACATCAACCACGCGCACGCCTCCGCCGTGTGCGGACAGTTTGAACAGTGCGCCAAGTCGCTCGACAAGGCGGGAGAATGTCTCACCAAAGACGGCGGTGCCGGTGGACTTAGAGATAAAGATGAACGCGCCGAGTTATTCCGTCGAACGAACAGAGACGAATTGAAGCTCGAGATGCAGCGAATCAAGGCGTTCGCCGAACGCGTGCAAAAGCGCGAACAAGAGCCGCCGAATTTGGCGAGTCATCTATCGAAGACGCTTATTTTTAGCTCGCAAATTCTCGAAGTTCCCGCTCGAGGGTCTGAGATGACGAGCGAAGAGGTGGACGCGTTGCGCGCCAATCTGTACGCCGCGCTGAGGGACACGATGGGACTGGTGGACGATTCGGAACGCTCGGTGAAACGGGCTGTTCGAAAGTGTATCGCAGACGACGGCACGATGCGATTCGATCGCATGTTCGGTCGCTCAAAAAAGGATAAACGAGAGGTGAATCTTGAAGTCGCCGCGGGTAACGGTGATTGGGCCGTCGCTCAGGCGAAAGCAGATGACTCGGCGGATTGGATTTCTCTCGAACTGCGTCACGATCGCGTGTACAGCATTTTCTCTCGTGCGGTGTGCTCCGGAGTGTCGAATTTCGCCGCGATGGGAGGCGATGCCGCATACGTGATGCGCCGCAACGTCGCGCCGGAGTCCGTGTCGAACGTGTTCGTAAACTTTCCGGAACCTCCGCATCACAGCGGAGACTCGGCCGCCGACAACTCCCTGGCTTTGCTCAACGCAGAATTCTTTCGAGACATTCACGCGAGTCTGAGAGCCAAGGGAGGGCTCACCATCTTCAGCGATAATCATCGGTACATGAGATCGCTCGCGACCACGCTCGCCGAGCTCGAACTGTTCGAGGCTCGCGAAGACGTCAATTTGTCGTCCAGAGAGCCCGCGGAGAGATACGAAACGGTTTCCGGTGTTCGCCTGTACGAGGGCTTGCCCGGTCCTCTCACCGGTCATCGCGTGTACGAACAGTCGTATTTCGATAGATTTTGGGAGAACGGTCAACACATAGATCGATACTTTATAACGTTAGTCAAGTTGTGATGTAACGCCGGCGCCAAGCGTCACACTTCGTCTCCGCGCGAGGACGTCGATCCGCGCAACCCGCGCGCGCGTCGACATGTCGGAGACGGTGGATTCGAACGAGAGCGCGCGACGTCGTCACTTGCTCGTGTTTGACCTGAACGGCCTCTTCGTGGAGCGCGTGCGCGGCGCGCACTACGCGCCTCGCGCCACCTCGGGGACGGTCCCGGAGCGCTCGCGAGAGGTGGCGGGGACGTCGGCGACGTCGACGAACGCGCGCGAGGGGGATGCGCCGTCGGTATCGTCGAGCTCACCGGTCTCGTCGCGCACTCGAGGCGTGAGTGAGCGAGTAAGGGCGGTGAAACCAGACTTCATCATCAACAAACACTCGTGTTACCTCAGACGACACGCGAGGGAGTTTCTCGAGTGGGCGCACGAGCGATTCGACGTCGGCGTGTGGTCGAGCGCGATGGAACACAACACGTCAGCCATGGTGGAGAATATTTGGGGGGATTTACGCGAGAAATTAGCCTTTGTGCTGTGTCAAGAACACTGCGCGCGGGCGGGGATGATGAAGACGTCGGACGGTCGCGGCACCAAGCCGAGATTTCTAAAAAATCTATCCGTGGTTTGGCAAAAGTTTGAGGCGCGTTTCGACGAGACGAACACGCTGCTCATCGACGATGATTCGTACAAGGTTGTGAAGAATCCACCGAACACGGCGATTCATCCCTCGCCGTTCACGGTGGCAGGTCGCGAGTCCGACAACGGTTTGGGCCCAAACGGCGCGTTGCGCCTCTATTTAGAAAAACTTCACAAGTGCGATTCCGTGCCCGCGTTCGTGAAGATGAATCCGTTCGTCGACACCGCACCGCGCGCGATCGCGGACGACATAGACGCGGTCGGCGCGAGACTCGAGGCGCTCAGCGTGCGGGACGACGCGAAGAAGGAGCCCAAACCGAAGACGCGAGGCGGCAGAGGCGGCAGAGGAGGCGGCGGCAAAAAGCCTCCACCGAAACAACCGTCGAAACCACCGCCACCGCTCGCGACGCCGAAATCACTCCCATCGGCACCGAAACCGTCGTCGAAGAAACCACCTCCGAAGCCCACCGACGGCGATTCGTCGCTCACGAAGAGCGGCGCGTCGTCGCGCTAGCTCGTCCCCGCCGTTGTCCAAACGTCATTCTAGCCCACTAGAGAGTCAGTCGTCGCCAGACCGCGACCATCGATCGCGCGCAACGCGCCGCATGGAGTCGACAGAAGATGCGCCTCGAACGTCGAAACGATTGAAAGCGCGCGCCGATGCGGCGTTGCGCGTCGACGTGCTCGAGGAATGCGCGCCGGAAGCACCGCCGCCGGTGTCGGTGAACGACGCACCGACATCGGCGAACGCGCGCGTCGCCGCGACGGGTGTGCTTCGACCGGCGGTGCGACACGAGAAATTGCTCGTGCTCGATCTCAACGGTCTGTTCATCGATCGACGCACGAAGCGGTACGTTCCGCAAACAAAGGGAAAGGCGAGAGAGGATGAGGAGGCTGCTCGAGAGGCGACGGCGTCGGAGGACGACGAGCCGGACGCCGCTCCCGAGGGCGCGGAGGAGGACACGCGGGAGATGGATCCGAACGAGGTGGTCGAGAACGCCAGGGTTGGGAGTTATTACGTGTACGACAGACCGCACATGCGCGAATTCATCGAGTGGGTGCACGAGAGATTCGAGGTGGGCGTGTGGTCGAGCGCCAATTCGAGAAATACCAAAAATTTGGTCAACTACGTGTGGGGCGCGCACGCGTCCAAGGTGGCGTTTGTCTGGGGACAGGAGAGGTGCTCGGATATCGGTAAAGATCCGTCTGGAGAGGGCAGACGGCCTCTTTTCCTGAAAGAGTTGAAGCACGTGTGGTCGATGAAGAAGAGCACCGGGCTCTCGCGCTTCAACGAAACGAACACGCTCTTGATTGACGACTCGCCGTACAAAGCCATTCGAAATCCGAAGAATACCGCGATCCATCCTCGAGGATACACGGTGAAGGAACGCGATACCGACGACATGTTGGGCGAACGCGGAGCGCTTCGTCAGTATCTCGACAGACTCTCGGCGTCGACATCCATTCCGGAATTCGTGGCGTCCAATCCGTGGAACGACGGCGAAATCGACGAGGAGCACTTGGCCCAGGTTGACATCGCGCAGAAGGCGTCGGAAGCCGCGGCGAAGAAAGCGAAAGAGATGCTCATAGCGCTTCGCGATCCTTCTGAAATCGATTTGGACGACATGGGTCTCTGATGAGATGATGCTACCTACCGTATTTAATTTTCTAGCCTAAATTCCTAGCCTAATTTAATGTAGTCAGTTGCGTTAGACTTAACCGCAGTTCCTCTTTCGGGTTAATCGGGGTGACTTTGGCGCACCAAAATCGGAGCATTGTCAAGGCGTTGATCACGAATTCGTACTCTCCACTTCTCATCTCTGTCTGACGCGAGACGTTCGGAAACGAGAACGCCGAGGCGTGCACTACTTTGGACAACTCGCTCTGTTCGTGAATTTTGTACTGCTTTCGGCATTCAAAAATCATTTGATTGAGCGTGCCCGCGTGCGAAATCGCGGACCTCACCGCTTCTGAGTCCTTCCCACAGAGAATATTGGACGCGTGGCCTCTCACGACGTGGCCGCCGGTAACCGCGCCGAGGTCTCTCTCGGCGTCGCTACTCTTCGTCAGGCGAGCAGTCACGCGACCGTGTTTTTGCACGATGGGGAGAAGCGCATTCTTGACGCTCGGTGGAGTCAATGCGAGCGCGGCGTCGCCCGTGAGCCAACAATCCGCCTGTGCGGTGCCATCGTCCAATGTGACTGACGCCTCGACTTCGAAAACGCCTGGTCTCTTCGCGCCGCGCGCTGCCGGTCGACACACGACGCAGCCCGACAGCGCGGCCGGGAGTTTACGTTTCTCTGCGTCGAACGATCCATTCACTTTCACGTGCATGACAGAGCCCGCGTCGCATCCACACGCCGGGCAACACCAACGAACAGTCAACATGGACACCGAGATGACGCGCGCTCGAACGTCAAATGTGCGTCTATTGATCACCAAATTATCGGCATCGTTGCGCGATTCCTCTTCGAATAAAGAAAGAATCGTCCTCCGCGGTGTCGGTATACTCACCGGGGACGGGAGGTACTCGGACGTCGCTCCGCAACGTTCGTGAACTTCAATCGTGGTCACTTCCGGATTGATTTTGACGTAAATGTTCATCGTCGAAGCCGACGACGAGAGGTGTCGCGTGGCGCGATGAACCGTCACCGTGGCTCCAATCCCGAAGCCAGCGGGGAGAGCGAAAGCGGACGTTTTGCAATACACGTCCACGATGTCGTGCGTTTCGACGTCTTGGACTTTGAGTCTCGGCTCCCAACTCGCGCGCGAGTGTGTCTCCTCTTGAAACCATTCCTCCGCGACGACGACGCACGTGAACGACACCATCTCGGGCGCCGGTTGCCACGAGCCTCCTTTCGTCACGTGACGCGAGTACATTTTCCCCCACACAAGGACATCGCGCACGTTTTTTACGTCGAACGCTGACGCGCTCATCGATTGGCGACTCTCATATTCATCTTCGTCTTCGTCCTCGTCCTGCGGCAACGCGAACACGTGAGCCCCGGGGTGTTCGGCGATCATGTATGTCGACGCGTTCAAAGACGAGGCCGTGGGGATGACGGGCACTAGATACGTCGTCTTATCGCGCATGAGACAGAACCATCCATTTTGACGAGTAAAATTCACAGAAATCCGACTGTTCATTCCGTGTTTCGTATTACTCATGACGCCGCGCAGCGTCTTCACGCCGCCGTCCACGTCGTACGCCTGAATACGAACGCTTTGTCCATCGTCCGGGGCGCCCGTGTCCAAGAGCCACGTCGGTGCCCTAAATTGACGAGTAATCTTCGTGAGCGCGAGCCGAGGCGCCATGATCTGTTGTCCGCGCGTCGCCAGCGTCGCCGCCAAGTAGAGCGTTTTCGCGTTCTCTGGCGGCTGATGCGGAGAGTGGAGCACGACGACGTCGTCGACGTTCACCGTCGCGAACACTCGTATGGACGCGTCGTTGTGATTCATCAGACGAGACTTCATCCCAACGTACGGCCCCTCACACATTATCTCGCACTTTTTGAAGAGAACGAGCGTATTCAACAGACTCGGCGATGGGACGCGACCAGAGGCGCCGTCCTCGACGCACACCTCCATCGAACCGGACCCATCGGCGATGCGAGCTCGTCCGAAAGTACACTGCAAGATGCCGATCACGACTTTTGATGTCATCGACTCGTCGTCGTCGCGGAGATCATCCTTCACGCGGACGACGACTTTACCTTCGTTCCGCGTGCTGCCTCGACGGCACGCTTCCGTCGCCGAGTTTTCATCCTTCCACTTGTCGAACACTCCTGCGATGAGCGCATCGATCGTGGGCGCTCGGTGCGAACACAGCGCGTCCCCGCCCAGAGGTGTAGGCGAGAAAAATTCTTTGTACACGTCAGATCTCGATTGGAGATTCGATTCGACGTTGTAGAGCACGCGCAGCAGCGGCGCGGGCGAGTGGTCGGGCTCCTCGCTCCCGTCTCGCTTCTTACCGAGAAGGTATTCCAACGTGGCGACATCTAACAACTTTGAGTCGCTGAAAATGTTAAACTTTTCCTCCAGTTGGAGTCGCCAGTTGGAGACAGCGTCCGCGTACACAAAGTTTGACTGTTCGACGACGTACTTGAGAGATCTCGCGAGTCGACACGCCTTGGTGTTGGTGACGTCGGCGAAGAGCATCGGTTCATCCTCCGCGTTACTCTTGAGTGCGGGACGCTGAACGATTACTTGCGTGCGTAAATCCGCACCGAGCGCTTCCAAGACGCGATCGTCGTGTTCGTCCACGCGACAGACCGGATGCGCGTGCGTGACGACGACCTTTGCGCCCTCGCGCAAACCGGGCACCACCAGTCTTGAACTCGTCAGAGGCACGTGCGTGAACGTCAGCTTCACATCGCGTCCGTCTGCACCGCGAACGGTCGCGTATCCGTGTTTTTCCTGCACGTCGACGACGTATCCCTCGTATCTGGCCATCGTGCTGCGCTCGACGCACGTCGCGCACGCGCACGCGCACGTCGACAGCCGACGCGGTCCGACGTCGAGACACACAATGTAAAACTCAGCCGACGCGGCATACGCGCGCAACTCGTGCGTCGAGTCGCCCTTGAATAAGACAACTTTACGAAGGTTTCGCATCTCAACCCTCGCGCCGACGCACTGCCTCAATACGCACTCCCATCGCGCGAGAAACGCGCCGTTAAAGATGAGCGGTGCCTGCGTCCCGTCGTCGGCGCGCACCGCGCACTGAAAAAACGTCGACTCACCCGTGGATATGATCGGACTCACCGCCTCGACGATCCCCTTTTGACACAATCCCACCTTGCCGTTGAGCCCTCGCGCGTCGTTCGCCACGCCCACCTCCTCTTCGAGAGGTCCGCACGTCAGCGCGCCTTCGCCTTTGTCGTCGTCGTCTTCGTCGTCGACGCGTTCCACCACGCCCGCCTCCACCACCACCGTCCCATCCATTCGCACGACGTCTCGCGCGACGACGAATTCCTTCACCCGCACCCTCTTCCCGACGTCCTGCGGTCTCGCGTCCGCGCTCATCAACGCCGCCGCCTCCCCCGTCGTCTCGTCTCGCACCGCCAGCGTCCGCGTCCCGTCGTCTCGTCGCGTCGTCGTCAACCGTCCCACGAGCTCGACGTCGCGCGTGCTCGACCTCGACGCACCCCACACCCCTCGTCGCATCAACGCCCTCGTCGTCGTCGTCGTCTTCATTCGTTTCGCACCGCGTCCTCTCGCGACGTCGCGCGCGTCACCGTCGTCAACGCATTCACCGTCACCACCCTCCACGTCGCGCCCACCGCCGTCGTCGACGCGAGGCGTCGTCTGCACCGCGCGCGGTCGATCGACGCCAACGTGTCGCGCGACCTCCATCGCCCCCTCGCCTCGCTCGCGCGAACTCTGACGCGTCCTCGTCGACGCGTCGATCGCGTCGCACAAATCGGACCGGTGGGACAGACGGACGGACGATTGTGATTTTTGAAAATGTCATGGGACGCGATGGGACGGGACGCGATGGGACGACGGGAGACGACGACGCGCGCGCTTTAAAGGATCGAGCGATCGAGCGATCGCGTTCATCTCGTCTCGCTCGACTCTTCCCCCCTCCGCGTCCTTCCGTCGCTCCGCATGCTCTGGGTCGATAAACATCGCCCGCGCGCGCTCGATGCGTGCGTCGGGGTGCACGCCGCGCTCGCGGCGCATCTGAAGCGATTGGTGGCGAGCGGTGATTGCCCGCATCTGTTCTTTTACGGACCGAGCGGGAGCGGGAAGAAGACGCTGGCGTTGGGGGTGCTCAGAGAGCTCTACGGACCTGGGGCGGAGAAGGTCAAGTTGGAAAACAAGACGTGGAAGATTCCCCAACAGGAGCGCGCGATCGAGGTGGACCTGGCGATGATGTCGAGCAACCATCACTGCGAGATGAATCCGAGCGATTGTGGGAGTAAAGATCGATACGTGGTACAGGAAGTGATCAAGGAGATGGCGCGGTCGAGACCGATCGACGCGAACGGGTGCGAGGGATACAAGGTGTTGGTGCTCACCGAGGTGGACCAGTTGTCGAGAGAGGCGCAGTACGGATTGAGACGAACCATGGAAAAGTATAGCGCGTCGTGTCGATTGTTTCTCATCGCCGAGAAACCGAGCCGAGTGATGGATGCGTTGCAATCGAGATGTCTTCCCGTGCGAGTGCCGGGGCCGACGTTGGGGGAGATTGAAAATCTCTTGCACGACGTCGCCAAGAAGGAAAAACTAGACTTGCCGCCCGAACTCGCGACGCGCGTCGCCGCGGCGAGCGGACGTAGCATGAGACGGGCGCTGCTTACTTTAGAGACGTGTCGAGTGAGTTCGTATCCTTTTAAACCGACGCAGGCGGTGCAGCTCACGGATTGGGAGGTGTACATTAACCAGATTGGAGCGGAAATTTTAGCCGAACAGTCGCCCGCGCGTCTCTTGCAAGTGCGCGGACGTCTCTACGAACTCATCGTCAACTGTATTCCACCGGAAATCATCATGCAGACGCTCGCCAAGGCGCTCATGCGTCGCGTCGACGTGGAGGTGAAACATCAAGTCGTCTTCTGGGCGGCGCACTTTGACGCGCGCATGGCGCGCGGCTCCAAAGCCATCATGCACCTCGAGGCGTTCGTCGCGCAATTCATGGCGTTGTACAAGTCACACCTCATCAAGGCGTTCGGATAGCGAATATTGTTTGAAATCTGTTTACAACCTTTTTGCGTTCGTATAATGAAGCGAGATCATCACTTCTTTCCCTTCTTCTCACCCTTGGCTTCGCCCTTCTCGGCGTCGCCGAGGAGCGGTTCGGTCTCCGACGGCGCGTCCCCCTTGGACGAGCCGCCGCCCGCGCACACGCCGATGTACACGACGACCAAGGCGATGGCGAGGGCGATGTACGTGCTATAATCGGAAAGATCACACGCGATCTCATTCACGGATTCGGAATCGATGTACACGTGAAACGGCCAGAGACTCGGCGAGTCGCCGACGGTGCCGACCCAGAGGAAGAGGGACGAGCTCGCCGCGACGAGCGCGCCCCCGACGACGGCGTACAAGATGCCAATCTGATTCACGATGTAGCGCGCGAGGAACAACCATCCAAAGAGACCACCGGCGATGGCGACGCCGACGTTCACGCTCTCCGGAAGATTATCGATGAGCATGGACGCCACCGTGCTCAACCCGTATCCGCACGCGACGCCCAGACAGAGACCGAAGAGTTTGAAGACCCCCACGGCGAGCGCGTTGAGCAAGAGCGCGACGACGAGCGCCGCGCCCGCGTCCACGTACATGCTATCCGGGATTTGATACTTATCACCCACGACGGGTAAATCCTCCAACACGTCTCGCACCGCGTCCACGCCCAGCATCCCCAACCACGCGCCGAACACGGCGACAATGACGAAGGAGCACGTCTTGTGATGTCTGCGTCCGAGCAGGGCGAGAAAGAGTCCGAGCGGAAGCGCCCCCATGGCGAGCGTCATGTTGAACGGCTGTTGTTCCCACATGTCTTCCCATCGCATCGCCGCCGTCACCGCCATCGCCTCCGCGCTCGTCGCGCTCGGCGTCGTCGCGCTCGGCGTCGCGCTCGTCGCGGGGGTGTTGGCCTGCCCGATCGTCGCCACCTCGTCGTCGTCGTCCACCGTCGTCCGCATCGTCGTCACCACCGCCTCCGTCGCCGCGCGCCTCGCCGCCGCGTGCGCTCGCCTCGCCATCGTCTCCAACGCCGCGCTTTTACGTCGGTTCATCGCGACGACCGACGCGCGCGCCGCGCACTCGCGACCGACCAAACGCATCGCATCGCATCGCATCGCGTCGGGCGCGTCGGGCGCGTCGCGGGTGTCTGGGGAGGTACACGAAGGGTTATGATTCAAGGATGTGAAGGGACGAGTTGTGAACGGACCATGTAAAGAGGGTACACGCATCGCCGCGCACAGTGCACGTCGTCGTCGTCCAATCTCGCGACAAAAGTCGGTCGTCGCGCGCCCGTCCTCGGTCGTCGTCGCGCGCCGATCGTCGTCCGCGCCGCCGCGTCCGCGCGTGCGTCGACGACGACGACGACGACGACGGTGATGACGGACATGGAGGGCGTGGAGGCGGCGACGGCGGCGACGGCGGCGGTGGAGGCGGCGAGAGCGGTCACGGCGAGGATCGAGGGCGAGCGCGCGGGAGGGCGCGCGGAGAGCGATCGAAGCGGGGCGATGGAGGAGGATGGGAAGGAGGACGATGGACGGCGACGAGGACGGGGTGGACGTCGAGAGCGAGGACGGGTGTCGGTGTTGGATCGATTGGGGAAGACGAATCAACCGACGTCTTCGCGCGGCGGCGGCGGGTCGAGGGACGGGGGGACGTTTAAGCGACGAGGGGAAGATTCCAGGGCGCGACGAGACGGTCGCGATCGTCGATATCGACGTGACGACGTCGTCGACGGCGAGCGCGATCGACGGTTTCGAGGAGGACCGCCGCGAGGACCTCGCGCGCCGAGACGCGACGCGTGCGACGTGGAGAAGCGCGCGGACGGCGTCGTCGTGGCGCGCGCGTTCGGTGCGGAGATCATCCAAATCTCCGCCACGGGTGAGGTGTGCTTGCGTCGCCCCGTGGACGACGCGTCGGGGGCGCCGCGGTGCGACACCGAGGTGTTGAACGCGTTCAACTCGTGTTTGAACAAATTCGGATTCACCGCGAGCGCGTCGCCGGCTGACCAGACGCAGTGGAGTCTGTCCGACGGCAAACGTCTGTCGAGATTCTCCGACGGGATGATCGTTCCCGCGCCCATTCCACCCGGTCCCGGTCGAGGCTTGGCGCTCATGCTCACCGCGCCGGTCGGTGGGGGCGGACGCGGCGGTCGAGGATTCGTCGGACGCGTCGGACGCGGCGGCGGACGAGGACGAGGTTTCGGTCGTGGTTTCGGTGGGTTTTACTATTAACGACGCGCGTGCGTGCGAATACCTTCGCTTTCATACCAATACCAATAATAAGTGGCGTCGCACCGCGCGCGAGGCGAGACGAGGCGAGGCGAGACGAGACGAGACGCGCGACTCGTTCATGTATCCTCGTCTTCTTCGTACTCAAACACCCCCAACGCGTCCATCGCGTCGCGCATCGCTATTTTCGCTAACACAACCTGTATCCTCGACCCCGGATCGAGTCCGATCGCGGTCGCCATCGCTCTCGCGCCTCGCCTCGTCGCCGCGTCCTCCGCCGCGCCGCGTCCGCCCCCGCCCGCGCCGCCCGTCGACCCTCCACCGCGTTTCCCCCCTCCCGCACCGCTCGCGCGCCCGCGCGCGTTCAAGAATTCCTCCAACGCCGTCCACCCCGACGCTCTTCGCCCATCGCTCGCCCCTCCACCGCGCACCGCGTGCGTCCTCGCCCCCGAGCGCGCGGATTCCGCCCCTCGCACCGTCGTCGCCGCCGTCGTCGTCGCCGCTCGCGCCACCGCGCGTCGCGCCATCGCCACCACCGCTCGCGCGTTCGCGGCGTACATCTTCACCGCGCGCGTCCGCGTCCGCGTCTTCGCGACGACGCACCGCACCGCACCGCACCGCACCGGTCGGTCGAGTGGGCTCGGTCGACTCTTTTCGCTCGCCGCGTCGCCCGGTGACGTTCGACGAAAACGAAAACGAAACGACCAAAGCGGCGAGATCGAGGGCGAGGGGTCCGAGAGGGTTTAGACGTGAGCGTATGGGGGGGGGTGTTACCGCGAGTGAGGACCCTTCGTGTATGTTTTTACGTCCCCGTACACAAACACGTCTTTTGATCCTCTTACGACTCCCACGACTACGTAGTGCCGCGACGACCGACGACCGGGGGACGAACACGACGACGACGACGACGACGACGACGGGGACGATAACGATGACGATGACGATGACGACGGGGACGGGGACAGACGGTGACGCGTCGTGACGTGTGTGTGTGGACGCGCAGACGACGACGACGACGACGACGATGACGATGACGACGATGAGCGCGACGGTGACGACGACGGTGTGCGGAACGGCGGCGACGCGGACGATCGGGTCGCGGACCTCGGCGCGCGTGGTGGCGGTGGGATGCGGCCGCCGTCGTGACGTCGCGGTGGTGGACGGTGGTCTCGGACGCGGACGCGCGATGGCGCGCGGACGGTGGAGCGGACGAGAGCGAGGAAACGCACGGACGATCGGGGCGGTGGCGAATCCGTTGGCGCTTCCGGAGTACGACGAACCGAGCGAAGAGATGACGGAGGCGAGAGACTCCAAGGAACCCATCAGAGTGAAAATCGGCGACGAGTGGTACGATTGTCGAGGGTGGGCGAAAGCGCACCCGGGCGGTGAGCGATGGTTGTATTTCTTCGACGGTCGCGACGCCACGGACGTCTTCTACGCCTTGCACTCGTACGGCCCGAACGGAAGCGACTTGGCGGTGAAGCGACTTGAAAAGCTTCCCCGCTGCGACCCGCCGAAGGATAAGAGCAGACTTCCGAGTGAAAGCTCCTACGCGGTGAGCATGGCGTTCGGTGAATTGCGCGATAAGCTCGCGGAAGACGGGTTTTTTAAGCGTCAACCCCTCAAGGAGGCGTGGGCTCTCTTCCAAGTCGTCGCCCTGTACGCGAGCGGCACGGCGCTCGCGTACTCGCACCCCGTCGTCGCCACCATTCTCCTCGGCCTCGGCATGGAGCAAGCGGGCTGGTTGGGTCACGATTACGTCCACGGGCGCGGTCCGTGGTGCAGCTTGATGCGTTACATGCCCACGCTCCTGAACGGACACAGCGTTGAGTGGTGGATGCAAAAGCACTCCATGCACCACTCCTTCACCAACGAGGAGCACCTCGACAACGACATCATGATGGAGCCATTCTTCTTCTTGCGCAGCCCGACGGAATCCGGCCGACCGGATCATCCGCTGCGAAAGTTTCAGCACATTTACGGCTACCCGCTCTTGTCCATCATGTTCTGGTTGTGGCGTTGGCACTCCGTGCAGACGGCTTGGAAAAAGAGAGACGTCAAGGAACTCGCCTTCATCGGCGCCAACTATCTCTTCTTGGCGACGATGCTGCCGTGGCAGGTTGCCGTCGGCGCCATCACGCTCAGCGGTTTCCTCGTCGGTTCCCTCGTCAGCGCGACGCACCAAAGCGAAGAAATCATGGAGTTTGGTGAGGATCCGGAGTACGTGGAGGGTCAGTTCCGATCCACCCGCGACGCCGAGTGCGTCTTCGGCGGGTTGGAGACGTGGATCTGGGGCGGCATGGACACGCAGTTGGAGCATCACTTGTTCCCGACCATGCCTCGTTACAACTACCACAAGCTTCGTCCGTTATTGAAGGCTTGGGCCAAGGCGAACGGCATTCAGTACCGCTCTTCGCCGAGCACCACCATCATCTCCGACAACTTCAAGTTGCTCAGGCGAGTGGCGCGCGCCGCGTAATCGGCCCGGGATCCACCAGCGCGCATCTCATATTCTTTCGTTTGTAGACCTTTGGACCGAATTTTATCACCGGTTGTTTATTGTGTTTATTGTTACTCATAGGAACTTGCTTAGCGGTGTAAAGAGCATCTCACCTCTTTTAGTATTTACGACGAGTCTCTCTCTCGCTCTCTGTCTCTCTCTCTCTCGCGTCGTCGGTGCGGAAAAAAGACGCGCGCGAACCATTCGGACGCAGCGCGATTCAGACGCGACGCCGACGCGTGACGCTCGCGACGGGCGATTATGCGATTATTTTATCTCGTGATTACGTGGCATACCATAAAAATGTATCAATCTATTTGCGCGCACGGCACACGAGGAGAGACCAGTCTCTCGGCTAATTGAACGTCACCCCCAAACATCCGTAGTCTAAGTTTTGTCACCCCTATTTCTTCTTCGCGCAGCGCTTAGAAGGCGAGGCGAGTGAAGAACCAGCGAGACTTGCCAGTCTTGAATCGTTCCTCGAGGAGCTTCTTCGCCTCCTTTTGCGCCGCAACCTTCTTGGTGGCGTTCTCCAACGCATCCGGGGTCACGACGTTCTTGAAGTCGACGTCGAGCGTGTATCGAGTCGGCATGAGGTGGGAGTAGTTGATGTTCTTGATGAACGTCTTGCAGCGGGAGCGCTTGGCTTGCTTCTTCTCATCCATCTTCTTCGTCACCTGTGCGTTTGTAAAGAGAAACGACGGTCAGTGATCGATACTCTCCGTCGGGCGCGCGTCTCGCGTCGGCGAGGCGCTTTAGGGCTTCAGGACCTAGAACGATGCATCATCGATCGCGCGTGCGCGCGCCCGCGACGATCCGCGGGCGGCTCCGGCGCGCGCTATCGACTCGAAATAACGCGTCGCATCGATTCGTACCTTGCGCGGGATCGTGGAGAGACCGCACACGAGCGCGTGCCCGTACGGGTGCGCAGAGCTGCCGTCGTCGACATTCTTGACGATGACCGCCTTCTTGCCCGCGTAGCGGCCTTGAAGCACGACGACAACCTTACCGGGCTGCGATGAAGAAACGATCGGGTCAGTACGATTTCTCTCGAGGTCGCGCACCGTCTCTCGCGCCGTCTCTCGCGCCGTCTCTCGCGCCTCCTTCGCGCGCGAGGGTCCAGGGTCTTCGATCCGCGCATCGATCGGTCGCGGTTCTCGTCCGCGTTCGCGACCGACGCCGACGCCGCATCGACGTGACGACGCGGCCGCATCGACGCGCATCGTTTCGTGTCGATATCGTCGCTCGCGCACCTTGAGGAACTTCACCATCGCGACGGGCGTCACAGAGAGAGGTCGAAACGATGCGCCGCGCGCCGTCTTCACCACCCGACCTCCGAGGTCGCGAGGGTCTTCAAAGGGTTGTCCGCGTCCGTCGAGGTCGAGATCGAGATCGTGTCGTCTCCTCGTATTCACACACGCGCGTCACCCATCTCGAGTCGACATGGATGCGTCCATTCCATTCGATAAACGGATCGAGGCGTTCAATCGACCGATCACGACCGGTCCACGGCGACACACGCCCTCGACGGCGACGAGCTCGACGGTGGAGACGAGACGACGACGACGACGACGACGGGAGAGGACGACGCGACGACTCGTCGCGACGACGCGCGTGTGATGCGAGGGGGTGACGTCGTCGAGGACGAGGACGAGGAGACGTCCGCGGTCGTCGTCGCGGTCGTCGTCGAGGACGACGGTGGGGGGAAGGGAGTCGCGACGACGACGACGACGACGACGACGACGACGACGACGACCGCGATGGGGGAGGCGAGCGCCGCCTCGACGAGCGATGAGGATGAGACGGTGGTCGGCGCGCGGTTGGAGCGGTGCGTGCGAGAGATGTTGCGCGCTATGGGTGAAGACGTGACGAGAGAGGGATTGTTGGACACTCCCGCGCGCGTGGCCAAGGCGTTGACGTTCGCGATGCGAGGGTACGGGGCGAGCGCCACGGCGGCGTTGGGCACGGCGCTCTTTCACGAAGACGGACTCGTCAGGGCGCTGCGAGCGGAAGAGGTGGAGAGTGGAACGCACGATATGGTGGTCGTGCGAGATATACCGGTATTTAGCACGTGCGCCAAGACGTTCATGCCGTTTTACGGCGTCATTCACGTGGGGTACGTTCCGCACGGAGGGGTGATTGTGGGCTTGAGTAAACTCGCGAGAGTGGCGGAGGTGTACGCTCGACGATTGCAGACGCCGGATGGGTTGGCGCACGCGGTGGCGCACGCGCTGCACGACGTCGCGTCGCCGCTCGGCGTGGGGGTGATGTTCACGGGCGTTCATCTCGGCCCTTTCGGGACGCGCGAAACCGCGGGGAGAGCGTCGACGGGGTGCTTTGCCTCGGCAAACTCGGTGTGGTGGGAAGAATTTAGCGCTTTAGTAGAGCACGGTGGTGGTCCATCGGAGCTTTCTCGGGGGTTATGGGGTGATGATGCGCGCTGCACACCGTGCGACGACGACGAGAACGCGATTCCTCGAGGTCCGGCGGAGACGTTCGTCGACGCGGCGGCGATGGACGCGGCGGAGTGCGAGAGCGTCGACGAATCCGTGCGCGAGTCTGTGATGAATTTATTTCGCGAACTGGACGTCGAAAAATCGGTGCGAGACGCCACAAACGAGGAGGCGTCGGCCGAAGACACCGCTCGACAGTTTTCGCGTCTTCTCTCAGCCATGCGATCGGGATCGGACGTACCCTTTGGCCCGATTGAAGCGGCGGCGGCGCGAGACTTGTCCCGACGGGTCGACGCCGACGCCGACGCGAGGGGCGACGATGGCGTGGTAGTCGTGCGAAACTTGCGCATGTCCACGGTGTGCGAACACCATCTCTTACCGTTCCACGGAACGGTGAGCGTCGCCTACATCACGAATCCGACGGCGGGCGCGTTGAGCCACGACACGTTGCAGGCTCTGGTGAGCCGCCACTCGCGTCGTCTGCAAGTGCAAGAGCGTCTGACGCGGGACGTCGCGGAAGAGATCAGTGCGCTCACCGGAGGCATCGGCGTGATGGTCGCCGCGCGCGCCGCGCATCTGTGCATGGTGAGTCGCGGCGTGGAAAAGCCGGGAAGCTCCACGTGCACGGTGACCAAGCTCGGGAGACTCGCCTCGGAGCCGGCGCTGCGCTCGCGCGTGTGGGGGAGAATGAAATGAGTTGGTCTGCTGGAGATTTTTAGGCTGTGCGTAGCGTTGTTAGAAAAGAATTATATCTGCTCAGATTAACAATATCGTGTCTAAAAAAAGCGGCGCGCGTGTGCCGTGGTGTTTATTTTGCTTCTAGACGATGAAAACTTTCTGAGATCCGCCGAGCATGACGAGTTGCATGAGGAGCGGCACGTCACTCTGAAAGTTGGATTTCGCAGCTCTTTGTAGCGCTTCGAGTTGCTCTCTGAACAACGCTTGAACGCCGGCGATTCCAAAACATCCAGCGCCGGCGTTGTTCGACGCGTCAAGGGGATCCTGCACGCGAAGTCCCGAGCCGAGCGGAGCCGCGTTCGGAGACTCGGCGAGAATGCCCCACTCCGTCGCCTCGTCCTTCGCGGAGACGATGATATCCTTGGTGAGATCCGCCTCGTAGCCGTACAGCTTGAGGAATTGGATCATGGCTCGACCGAGAATCATGGCGTCGCGGGCGTCCGCTTCATCGAGTTCCGTACCCTTCTTGCCCTCATCCTTCGCCACCGTGACGCTCGCCACGGAACCGTCGCCGTCCGCTCCGTCGGCGGATTGCTTATCCAACCAACCGGACCTTTGGATGGAAGTCAGCGCCATCATCGTCAGCGCGTACGATCCGAGACCGCCTTTGTAGACACCGCGCAAACCCTTGCTCGCCAACACAGCCTTTTGCACGCAAACGATGGGCGCCAACGCGCCGTTTTGTTCCTCAGCCTTTTGGACGAAACGCATCGCCGACATTCCTTTGTGTTTCGCATCCTTCAAAGAAATGTGAACCTCGAGCGGAAGGCCGATACCGTTTTGTCCGAGTCCCGGAATGCCGTACGGCGACGCGCCGGGCCTCGGTCCCGGCGGCAGCGGCGGCGTGCCGCTCGTCTCGTTTGCGTTCGCGCTCGGAGGCACCACCGCGGCGATGGCCGTCGCGAGCGTAGCGACGGCTTTGCCAGTCATTTGCTGCGGCATCGGTTGGAAAAACGCGGTGTGCGTCGACATTCGTATGAGGGGCCTGTGCGCGCTCGGGACGACGTTCACGTCCATCACCCATGGGTTCGTGCGCAGAGCCATCGCTAGCGTATTCAGTGCTTCCAATCGTCGCTCTGGATTCGAGCTCACCGCCTCGGGCAAATTGAGCGATAAATCAAGATTACTCGATCCCGGCACCCACGCGCGCGTCGGATACGATCCAAAGACGTCCACTCCGGTGGAGGGGAACAGTGTTTGGACGATCGCGTTCATGGCGCGAATCACTACGTCCACGGCGCGTCTCTCCTTCTTCAGCAAGTGCGCCGTGGGGGTGAAAAATTGCACGTGCGCGCACTCTAAAAGTTCGCGACCGAGCTTTGCTGCCAGAACACTTTCGAGTTCTTCACTCAGAGGCGCTTTCGGGCGATCACTCGAAACGTCCATCGGCTGAGAAAACGAAACCTTTGACACATTCACCGCGCTTCTCGACGGTTTTGCTCGGTCTTTTCGATAAGGTTCCTGACGTTGCTTCGACTTGTTGTCCTTTTTCCCATCCTTCTTGCGAGAGTTTTGCCTACCTTGCTTTTCATCCAATCGATTCGCTTCCTTCTTCGCGGTCACCGTCGCGACTGGCGCGGGAGCCGCCGCGGCTGCCGCGGCGTCCGCTTCCATCGTCGCCTTGAGATCGACCTTCGGCGGAGGCGACTTCACAGCCCACCCGCTCCAAGCCGGGGACGATTGCGCCGGGGGCGTCTCTTCCTCCCGATGAGATTCACTCACTTGATTTTCCTCGATCGAGAAGGTTGTTTGCTCAGTCGCATCGTCGCTGGCGGTGGGACTCGCGGTGGAACCTCCGAGAATGGACGCCCACCCACGCAACGCCTTGGCGCCCGCGCCGACAACCTGGGCGTTCTCGCGGGCTCCATCGATCAATCGCGCCTCCCGCGTCTCCCCAGGGGAGGACAACTCTTCGGGTTCGACAGATCCGGCGCGATTATCGTTTGCTTTTCGGTCACTAGACGTCACGTCGCAATCCTCACCCTGCTGCTGCTGCTGCTGCTGCTGCGGCGGCGGCGCGCGAGCGCCGTCGTTCGAATCATTCGAATCCTTTGAGTCGCCATCCGTAACCACCGCCGTTTCCCGGGATACGGCGGAAACTTCGTTCGGAGAGAGTCTACCGGTGACGATCGCCGCCCAGCCCGATGGTTCCGAGCGCACGCTCGGTTGCTGCTGCTGCTGTTGCTGTTGCTGCTGCTTCTCTTGCGGTTCGCCCTCGCCGCTCGCCGTCGCTATCGCCTTTTCACCGCTCTTGCCGCTCGTGCCGCTACCCTTGGATTTTTGACCGTTTCGCGTACCGTTCGCACCGTTTCGCCGTTTCTTAGCGTCATCGCTCGACGCGCTTTGGTCGGCGCCCGTCTTGTTCGTCGCGCCCGTCGTCTTCTTCTTAGCCACCGTCTCCCACTCTCCCTCACCCTCATCGCGCACCATATCGATTGAGTTTTCGACGACTCCACCGCCGTTCGCGGCTCTTTCTGTGTCGGTGGACGATGACTCTATTCCTTTCGCATCATCGCCGCGCGTCTCCGCGCGCGCCGCCAGCTCGCGCGTCTCCTGCGCTCGCATGTCTCAGAACCTCGTCGCGCACCGCTCGCGCGCGAGGGCGTGGGAAAACGTATGGACGATCCGAGTTCTGACGCCCTCGCCGAGGCGCGCGCGTCCTCGCTCCGCCGAGAATTCGGACACAAAGATTTTACTCGCGCGCTTCCTCGAGCGTGCGCGCGCGAACGACGCCCGTCGTCGTCTGCGGGGACGCATCGCTTCGGGTTTTTCCTCGCCATCCCGCTCGCTCTCGGACCGTCGAGCGGTTCGAGCCGTCGGGATCGGTGCGGCCTCCGATTTCACCGTTCGTGACTCAGAGGTTGAGGACACGTCCCATCCGCGGTCGACGGATGAAAAAAAACCAGAACGCCGCCGACCGCAGTCGTCCGCACGTCGCGACGTCGGTCGAGGGTGCGGACGTCTCGCGCGATCGTTCGAATCGCGCCGTTTCGTCGCGTTCGCGCGTCGACCGCGAGGTGGAGACTCGGAGGTTGAGCGCGTCGCGCGCGGCGAGGGACGCGATCGCAACCTCGTCATGGCGACCGGGCTCGGGCTCGGGCAGTTTGCGTTCGTCGGGACCTTCATAGCGGCGGTGAAAAAGACGATCGCGGGACCGAGAGAGGAACCTCCCGAACACCTCAAGTGCGTCATCACGCAGGAGCTGTTCACCGATCCCGTGGTATTGGTGCAGACGGGGTACACCTACGAACGCGCGGCGATTCTCAGGTGGTTGAACGCAAAGTTTCCGCCGACTGATCCGACGTCGAACGTGGAGTTGTGGTGCACGGATATCGTCCCCAACTGGTCGTTACGTCAGAGCGTGGATGAATGGGGATTAGCGAACGGGTACGGCGTGCTCGATCCGCCGGAAGAGGCGACGCGCGTGACGAAGGACGGAAGGCACGTGGCGAGACGAAGCGCCAACGCGACGTCCGCCAGCGCGCTCACGCACCAGTATCTACAGGCGCTGCATCGCGCGCACCCGCGACAAGCGGCCATCTTAGTATTTCTCATGACTTTCACGCTGGGCACCATCACGGTGACGACGCTCACCGTGGCGCACAGCGTGTATAGCGCGGTGAGCGAGTTTCTTCAAGACGCGCGCGTCGCGTGGCTCGTGGCGGGTCCGGCGCAGAGCGCCGTCTGGTGGGGCGGCGTCGGAGCATTTCTTTGGCTGGCTAATCGTGGACCGTTCGCCGATCCGCCCGCTCGGGTGCGTCCGGAAGAAACAGTCGGTCGCGGCTTATTTTTACGCTTGGGAGCGCGTCGGTGACTCAAACTCGCGCCGACGCCGTTGTCCATCTTTTCCTGTTGTACAAAGAACGTCCATGTAATGTAATGTTATGCGCAAACACACCGCTCGTGTTCCACAACCGCGCACACGCCGCGTCGGCGCGCGCGACGCGGCGGTTTTGTTCGCCTGGGAGAGCCAGAGAGATTACCGGCTGATAAAGAGCTCGCTTAAACTATCAGCCTAACACGATCCACGCCACAGAGTCCAGCGCGGCTGTCGAGCGCACCGTCTCGTCTCGCGCGCGGCGACGAGAACGGTACCGACGATGATGACGGACGAGTCCGCGACGGTCGTCGCCGAGCAAACCCTTCGCGCGTCGACGATGTCGGATAATCAGAACGCATTCCTCACGCCGGGCCCACGTCCGAGCGCGCCTTCGGTCGGCATCCTGCGCGTGCCGGGCGGGTACGAGGAGCTCGCGGGAAGCAAAGATCAGAGTTGCGACGAAATCATCATCGAAGTCGGCGATCCGCACCGCGTCGGCGACGGTTTAAATAAACACATCGAGTACAAGCTGACGTTTTGGTCGGATTCAGAGATGTACGGAGGAAAAGGAGCCAGCGGCTGCGTCGCGCGGAGATACACAGACTTTGAATGGTTGAGTAAACAACTCGGAGCCAATTGCGATGGTGTCATCATCCCACTTTTACCGTCTAAGACGATTTTACACATGGACGACCCGTCGTCTCGCGGAATCGAAAAGAGACGAAGCGGTTTGGCCATGTTCATGGCGCGCGTCGCGGCGCACCCGCTGATGAGAAAGTCGCAAGACTTGCACGCCTTCCTCACTCAAGATTCCAAGTCCTGGACGCAGCGCGTCGCGTGGTATGAACGCGGGGTGTTGAGTGAAGGCGTCTCTTCGGTGACGTCTTGGTTTAGCACGCTCAGCGCCGCCGACGTCTCTTCGTTGACGTCGTCCATGTCTGTCGATACGCTCCGCGAAGCGCAACAGTACATCGACACGGTCGATTACATCAACAAACTCAAATTAAGGCTGGAAAAGCTCATCGCCGCGGCGGGCGCTTTGCAAAAGCACGGCGGTCACACGGTGACGGTGTACGAAGACTTTGTCGCGTGTTTAGAATTGCTCGCCACGCAAGAAGACAAGGCGCTCAAGGTGTTTGCGAGCGCGAAAGGCGTTTGGTGGAAGCGCTTGAGCGACCTCTACGCGGCTCTGATACCGACGCAGCGAGAGGCGAGCGACGTCATGCGCTTGGAATTTCTCAATTCTCTCGAAGAGGTGAACGCGCTGTGCGGCGCGTTGGTCGCGGCGTTCGCGGCTCGGAAACGCGTCGTGGATCATTACAACCGCGTGACCGCGAGTATCGAGCGAATCGAAGGTAAGCTATCGACGATGGGTGTCCCCGAACCGGGTCCCAAACGCGAAGAGAAGCAGAAGATTGAGCTCGCGGCGAGCGACTTGCGAATCGAACGGACGCAAACGCACGAACGATACGAGCGATGCTGCGCAAACATGGAACACGAACTGATTTGGTTTCACACCGAGATGGCGGCCGTCCTCGGACAAGCGCTCAAGGCGCACGTCGCGGCGCAAGGAGCGGCGGCGGGGAAGCTGTCGCGACTTCAGGACGAACACTTCTCAGACATCAAGGCGATGTTGGCGAAAAAGCCAGACGCTTTCGTCGGCTAGTCGATTAATTTGTAACACGCACACGAGATGAACATGCAGCGTGCGCTCTACACACAGCTACTCCTACTCTACGGTTGGGTGACGTCATTTCTAGAAATGTTCGATAGGAAACTTCCCGCTCTAACGCGGTGCTCGACGCGCGCGTCGCTTCCCTCCGCGCCGAACAACGCGACGCCAACCCCGACGAACGCCACGAGGCACGCCGCGCCAACGCGGGCGAGCCAACCACCTCGACCTTCGCCGTCGAAAGCTTGACGACGTCGTGCAAGCATTTCCGCGCGTGCCGCCTCGAATCCCTCCGTTCTCCACGTCGCCGGCGCGTCGTCAATCGGCACGAAGCAGACGTCCCTCTCGTGTACGCGCCAACGCGTGTAATCGCCGCATCGACCGTGACACGCCCACGTTTCTGCGCTCGCGCTCGTCGGTGTTTCACAATAGCGCCACATTGGATGCGCTATTCGTTGCGTTCCTCCGCAACTTTCGCACACATATCGCAGCGCCACGCGCGAGCCCACCACGCACGCGTCGCAGAAGTCGCGCACCGCCCGTCGCTGTCGACACACTCGGCACACGTTCGACGCGTTCGCGACGACGACGCGCCCGGTGCGCTCACACTTTCGAATGTTGCCTCGACATCGCGGGCATCTCCCGATGCCGTCGCTCGCGTGCGAACAAATTCGCAGCGCACACAGTTGACACATCTGCACCGTGGATGATTCCGGGGCGGCGCAACACGGAAAATCGAACGCGTCCTCGATGGTCTCGTAACAGACGGCGCACGCACGCGCATCCATCTCCCCGTCGTCCCCGTCGTCCCCGTCGTCGCCCATGCCTCGCTTCGTGGTGTGACGTCCATCGGTTTCGAGTCGTCGTCGCCTCGGCCTCGCATCCGTTCGACCCCGCACTCGCGCGCGCGACGTCGTCACAGAGTCGACGTCATGCGGTGCGCGGCGCCTCCGCGATGGATCGGCTTGACGATGACGTGCGCCGCGTCCACGAGCGCGAGCGCTCGGACGCGCGGCGCGAGTCGGCTCGCGCGCGTCGAATCGCGCGGGGCTGCCCATCACGCACGGTGGTCCGTCGGTGTCGATAGCGCGCGAACGGGCGTCGATCGCGCGCGGGTGCGAACGAACGGCGCGCGGTCGGACGACCACGCTCGTGCGTTCGCCTCCGACGTCGGGGAGGGGACGGTGGAATCGCCGGGTTTCGCCGCGAGATTGCCGACAGTCGTCAACGCGAAGAAGACGATGTTCGCGTGCGTCGTCGGGCTCGTCGTGTTGGGAAGCGTCGTGCAGCGATCGAGTCTGAGCTCGATCGTTCTTCGTCTTGCGAGCATCGCTGTGGTGAGATTTATTTTTCGGCGAGCGTATCGGCTTTTGTGCGCGTGTTGCTCGTTTCTGCACGCCGCGCTTCCGAACGCGGAGGACGTGGGGAACGGCGCGAAGACGAGGGCGACGAGCGCGTGGAGAAAGGTGGAAGACGTCGCGCGCGCGAGTTCGTTCAAGAGGGCTGCAAGGGGTGCGTGGAGAAAGGTGGAAGACGTCGCGCGCGCGAGTTCGTTCAAGAGGGCTGCAAGGGGTGCGTGGAGAAAGTTTAACGCCGATCGAAGAGGCATGTTACTCATACCCATCGTCGCCGCGTTCGTCGGTTGGTTTACAAACTGGTTGGCGGTGAAAATGATATTCTATCCGATCAAATTTTTCGGAATACCTTTCATGCAGTACGTTGAGGGATCCGCCTACGGTTTCGACGTATTGCAACCTCTGGGACTCTTCGGTTGGCAAGGAATCGTCCCCGCGAAGGCTGCGCAAATGTCCGAGTCCATCGTGACCATGGTCACGACGAAACTCGTCAACGTGCAGGATGTGTTCATGTTGCTCAGTCCGACGGAGGTTTCCTCCTTGCTTTTGAACGAGGTGCCCGGCATGGCGAGCAAACTGGCTCGTGACATGGTTCCGTCCGAGTGGGCGGTCAGTTTGGCGGAGCGCGCCGTGCCGTCGCTGCCGGCGCCCATACTCGCCGAGGTGGGCGACGTCGTGTCTTCCTACCTATCAGGTTTTGTCGTCCTGTTGCAGCAACAAGTCGACAAAGTCATCGATTTGAAGGAACTCGTCGTCTCGGCGATGTGTACCGATCGAGTCGTTCTCGTCGACTTGTTCCGCAAGTGCGGCGCCAACGAGCTCGAATTCCTCGTAAACAGTGGCCTCTTTTTCGGCTTTTTGTTGGGCGTGATTCAGATGGTCGTTTGGGCGTTTTACGACAATCCTTGGTCGATCACGATTGGAGGTGCCGTCGTGGGTCTTCTAACGAATTGGCTCGCGTTAAAGTTCATCTTCGAACCCGTCGAACCCGTCTTCGTCGGGCCATTCAAATTTCAAGGTTTATTTCTCCAACGACAACACGAGGTGAGCGGCACGTTCAGCGATTATTTAACGTCCAAAGTGTTACAGAGCGAAAAGATTTGGGACAACATGTTGTACGGCGCCAAGGGCGAAGAGTTTAACGCGATGTTGGAAGAGTACACGAAGACGTTCGTCGTCGAAGAGGCGGCTCGTCGCGGTTTGTCGACGGCTGATTTGGACTGCGAGCTCATCGACGAGATCGCCAAGCGCGTCGTCGACGAGCTTCCGGAACACGTACACGTCTTGCACGAGTACACGGACGCGACGCTCGGTTTGCAAGAACTCATGCGTGAGCGCATGAAGATGATGACGCCGCAAGAGTTTGAGCGCGTGTTGCATCCAATCTTTGAACAGGATGAGCTCACGCTCATCATCTCGGGCGCCGTTCTCGGCGCCATCGCCGGTTATTTACAACAAGTCGGCACTGTGAAGAATGATTGACTCACTGCCGCGAAGCCGATGTGTAGAACAAACATGTAATTCAGCGTGTACCGAGATGGGTATACAGTGTGGTGTGTTCATTTCACGCGCGTATTGATTTTATGCGATGGAAACGATCTTTGCGCGTCATGAATTACAACACGTATCATTACAAGGCTTTTCATT
>Ga0181572_10000435_pt1 | contig 30172 bp, 22 predicted proteins | sample 101ome_26_FD_133004 | JGI IMG/M metagenome (GOLD analysis project Ga0181572, IMG submission 133004) | Coastal salt marsh microbial communities from the Groves Creek Marsh, Skidaway Island, Georgia - 101408AT metaG (megahit assembly) | ecosystem: Environmental > Aquatic > Marine > Intertidal... | reverse complement strand
CATATGTATCAGAAACAATCCATGTAATTGTAGTTACACCTATTGGAAAAACTTCTGGAGCATCATTTGAAAATGAATGTATGTTGCAATTATCACTTGTAATTGGTACTCCTAAAACTACTCCACTCGCCGTGCAAAGCCCAAAATCACAATTAGTATTAATATCAATTGGTGCGACTATTGTTGGAGATTGACTATCAGTAATCGTTATGATTTGAGTATCAGTAAATGTATTCCCTGATGTGTCAGATACAGTCCATGTTATTGTAGTAACTCCAATTGGAAAAACAGCAGGTGCATTATTAGAAAATGAACTAGTGGCACAATTATCTGAGATAACTGGTATTCCCAAAGCCAATCCATTTTTTGAGCATTGACCAAGATCTGCTTCAACCGTCTGGTCTGCTGGAGCGTCAATTAATGGATTTTCATTATCAATTACAGTAATAACTTGGGTGTCTGTACTCAGATTCCCTGATGTATCAGAAACTGTCCATGTGATAGTAGTGACTCCAATTGGAAAATTGACTGGTGCATTATTTGTAACTTGATCTACATCACAATTATCAGAAGTAATTGGATTACCTAGCAAGAAGAGTCCTGTAGCAAAACAGCTGCCTGGATCTGCAGTTATCAAAATATCATTTGGAGAAATAATAACTGGATTAGTAGTATCTGATACAGTTACTGTACTCTCGACGAATATCGTATTATTATTTGTATCCTCAATTTCCCAAGTAATTGTGGTTAGACCTGAGGGGAATTCAACTGGTGCATCGTTAGTTACCTTGAAAATACCACAATTATCATTGTATGCAGCAGGAACTACAACAACGCATTCTGAAGACAGTGTGTTTGAAATATTTGCAGAAGGAAGCTCATTATCAGTAACTGTAACTAATTGAAATGCAGTTGAAACATTACCTGAAGTATCGGATACAGTCCATGTGACTGTTGTAACTCCAGTTAGAAATCTATCTGGCGCATTATTTGAATATGAATGAACACTACAATTATCACTTGTAACGGGTACACCAAGTAGAACACTATCTGCATAACATCTTCCAGGATCTGTGTCAATATTTATATCAACTGGAGCGATAATTGATGGTTCTACATCATCATTAACTGTTACTAATTGAATATCCGTTGCATAATTACCACTCGTATCTGAAACGGTCCATGTAACGGTAGTTACACCTGTTGGGAATTCATCAGGTGCATCATTAGAGAAGGAATGTATAGCACAATTATCGTCTGTTACAGGTAACCCAAGTATAACACTACAATTTGATGAATTAATATCTGCAGGAGCATTAATTGTTGGAGATTCATTATCACTTACAGTTATAAATTGCTTGTCAGTTGAAATATTTCCTACCGAATCAGATACTGTCCATGTAACTTCAGTTATACCAGGAAGAAATCTATCTGGTGCATCATTAGAATATGAATGAATACTACAATTATCGGAAGTAATTGGATTTCCAAGTATAACACTTCCCGCATAACATCTTCCAGGATCAGTGTCAAGATTTAAATCAACAGGTGCATTAATATTTGGCGGGGTATCATCACTCGCAATAATTGACACAACTTGGGAATAAGGAAAAATACTTCCATCCTGAAGTGTAACACTTACGGTTATTGTAACACTAGTTTGAGAATAACTTGGCGGTATTAAAATAAATTCAGAAATATTTGTTGAAGAAGTTGTGTAAGATGTAGCTTCTATTCCAAAATATTCAAAATCATAAGAGGATGGGTCTGGCGGTATTGCATTTACAACTATGTCATCTAATCCCCAGTTGTCCCAGTCATCTCCAGAGTTTGTTGGTTGATAAAATAAAAATATTGTTGAAGATGATTGAGCTGCTTCAGGTATAGAAATATCAAATTCATCCCAGTCATACCAGTCAAATGCATATCCTGAAGTAGTATTCCACCCCCCATAAATTTGATAGTAATTCAAACCACCATCTATACTATACATCAAATAAACTTCTTCATTAGCAGCATCTGGATCTTCACATCCAGGGCTAGGATCATCTGCCCCGTAACGAATAAAACCTTCTATACTACCACCATTTGAAACATTCACAGGTGCTGTTTTAACAAATCTTGTCCCATCAAATATCCCTCCATTTTTAAGTGTTGTTGCCCAATAATAGCTTGTTCCAGTAGGAGAATCACCTCTAGGCGCATTACATGGAGTTCCAACTTCAAAAGGAGAAGAATCCCAATCTGTAGGAAGCCTTCCATCATCAAAATTAAACTCAGTAACACTATTTTCAGTGGGCAAATAAGTGTAACTAAATTCAACTAATGTTCCTGAACAACTTTTTGTTTGACTAAGAATATCAATTTGAAGTTCCTGAGTAAATATTTTTTGAAATACAAATAATAAGAGTAATGTTAATCTAATTGAATTCTTCAATACTTAAACTTTTTATAGGGATTTCTTTCATTTCATTTTCAGATAAAAATGAAAGTCTCCAAAAGTTATCACCACAATTGCTTTGTTTTGAAGAATAAGGATTAAGTATCACCCTTCTAAAGTTTTCCTCAATTTTAATTGAATCATCTGACAAAAAAAATGAGACTAAAACATTATTTTGGCTTTTATTTTTTATTTTAAAAAAGGTATAATTGAAATTTTCATTTATGATCTTATCGTAGCAATTCTTTTTAAGAAATTCAATTGAAATAACTTCATCAGAATAAAATAATTCCCAAGCATCTTCTTGGAATTCAAAATTCAATAAAAATAATATGTAAAAATAAATGCTAATCACTTAGTCAATTTGTTCATAATATTTTCGTTTTTCCCTAAGCCTCCAATATATTCACATTCAAAAAGCTCATTCATTGAGGAAAATGGCACCTCTGTTTTTTCATATTCATACGCCTCATCAAGATTTAGCGTTTTATTATTATCACCGCAACTTATATCAATATCTCTCATCATAATCTGACATGGATGTTCATACCCACAAGCGTGAGTCATTTGTAACGTTTCTTTTCTTAGTGTGTTGATATATCTTGCAAATCTGAATTTTTTAAATTCAGGAACAAGTCCTCTTTGTAATCTTTTATTTTGGGTTGCTATTCCAGTTGGGCAACTACCGATGTGACATTCTTGTGCCTGAATACATCCTATCGAAATCATGGCTTCACGCGCTATATTTACAAAGTCGGCACCCATAGCAAAAATTTTTAATATATCAGATGGAAAGCCTAGTTTTCCAGATGCGCCCCAAACAAGTTTATCACATATTTCTAATTCTCTAAACACACCGTACACTTCACTAAACCCAAAAACAAGAGGTAAAGCCACGTGATCTGCAAAACTAGGAGGTGCTGCACCCGTTCCACCCTCACTTCCATCAATTACAATGAAATCGGGGCCAATATTCTCTTCCTTCATTATTTTGGCTAATTCACGCCAAGACCCTAAATCGCCAACAGCTGATTTAATTCCAACAGGTAAACCGGTTTCAATAGCTAAATACTCAATGAAATCAACTAACTCTCTAACATTTTTAAAGGCAGTATGATGATTTGGAGAAAGAACATCGGTGTATGGAGTAACACCTCTTATTTCAGCAATTTCTTTTGTGTTTTTTGACGCTGGCAAGACACCTCCTTTACCAGGTTTAGCTCCCTGAGAAAGTTTAATCTCTATAGCCTTAATCTTGTCATATTTATTTAAAACTAATTTTTTAAATGTGTCTAGATCAAAATACCTCTTCCCATCTTCTTTTGTAATTCCACATCCAAAATAACCTGTTCCAATATGGAAAATTACGTCTGCTCCAAGTCGATGATAAGGTGATAACCCGCCTTCTCCAGTATTATGTGAACATCCTACCATTGCTGCCCCCATGTTTAATGCGGAATGGGCATTAGCGCTTAAACTTCCAAAGCTCATCGCAGAAATATTTACTATTGAGTAGGGTCTGTAAGGTTTTTTCCTTCTTCTATGTTGACCAATTATTTTAGCACAAGGGATAAATGATGGATCAGAATTATTAATATGTGAATCATTTAATACAAATGGAAACATCTTTGGGTTTATAAATACATGACCCGGTTTATACAAATCTTTATCAGTTCCAAAACCTTCATAATTATTATCACCATTAGCACTATTATTAATCCAATTTCTTTGACTTCTATTAAATGGTAATTCCTCTCCATTACTTGTAATAAAGTATTGTCTAAAGGCAGGCCCTAAACTAATTAGCAGATATCGTAAATTTCCAATTAGAGGGAAATTTCTTCTTATTGCATTTTTTTCTTGTGAAAAATCAACTACAAATAAGACTAGAATTAAAAAAAGAAAAATTAAAAAAATAACACTCATGTTGAATCGCTATTTCATTTAAAATTATAAATAAAATATCATAACTTCTATTTTTTTTATAAATTAAGGGATATTAATACTTGTAAATCAATGAATAAGGTAATGAAAATGTCATTTCTTGCAGAACCTAATGACGCTAATTACAGCGGTAATGTACATGGAGGAAAAGTCATGAAATGGATTGATGAGATTGGATATGCATTGTCTGTTCAATACACAAAAAAATACTGTGTTACCAAATTTGTAGATGACATCGAATTCTTAAGTCCAATCAAAATTGGTGACTTGGTAGTTTTAGATGCAAAAATTATAAAAATTGGAAATACATCACTTAGAATTAAAATCGATGTTTCCAGCATAGATTTAATTAAAAATAAATCCAAAAAAAACTGCGAATGTTTTATCGTTTTTGTCTCAGTTGACAAAAAGGGTAGAAAAGTTCCTATTAAATAAAGTTGAAATTGGAAAACATATTTCTATTATAATATTAAATACGCCAACGTCAACTTCTGGAAAGATGTTGCTGGAAAGAATAATAGGAGCTATAATTATCACCATAGGAAGTAATAAAGGGTGATGAAGGGAAACACCTACGCTAAACAAGCTCAAGTTGAGGATTTGATTCTGGAGTCGCTTGATGGCTTGGTGTAGGGTTTCACATTATATATAAAGCGTGAAAAAGCAATATGGAAACCAACACATACTGTTTTAAATTTCATTTTAATTGATTTATGGTTAATAATACCACTAAGAAATAAAATGGAATGAAAGGAAAAACTTTTTAAAAGGTAGGGCTAATGCTATTTTGATTGTAAATCTCTTCTTCAAATGATTTAAATAAATTATACGAGTTATAGTCGTTAAATGGGAGTAATTGTGACATGTATACTAATGCAAACTCATTTTTAAAGTCAATTGTAAAATAGGTATTATAATACCCTGCCCAATAGGCTGTTCCATTAGGTCTAATTTCTGAGTTTTCATCATACGCCCATGCAAGTGTCCAATTATCATAACTATCCATAAAGCTATCTTTATCGCCTCTGGCATTTATATCAATTGTAGGCACATCGACATTTCTCCAAATTTGCTTGAATTCTGATAGCTGAGGTGTATTCATTAAATCAAAAGTTTCCTCATTAATGAGTTGTCCATTTTGATGTTTACCTTTGTTGAGCATACATAAAAGAAATTTCCCATAGTCTTCAGCTGAACTATATAAGCCTCCTCCAGCATTAAATCTTTCAACTTTGTTTGGTGTCTTGAACTCGTTCTTAATTAGTTCGTTATTTTTTCTGTCTCTCCTTAAGCTACCAACTATAAGTGGATGAAGATTTTCTGGAACGTTAAACCAAGTACTGTCCATACCCAATGGGCCTGTGATGTTTTCTCGTAAATAATCCTCCAAGTTATTTCCTGATAGTTTTTCGATTAATACTCCTACCCAATCTATATTTGTGCCATACATAAAACTACTCCCTGACTCAAATAATCTTGGTTGGTAATTACTATCCCAGCCAATCTCTTCCTTGATTTTCGACCAGTTTTTAAGTCTATTACTTGTGAACCAATAACCAAAGCCAGCAGTATGCGTCAAAAGGTGCCTTAGTGTAATACTCGTTTTAGGCGATACTACTTGATTATTTGAGTCCATTATTTTTATCCTTGACATTTCTGGCAAGATTTCATCCAATGGTTCATCAAGGGTAATCTTGTTTTGTTCAACTAACTGAAGTGCTGCAACCACTGCAATAGCTTTTGTCATTGACGCTATTCTATAGATGCTTCTTTCATTTATTGTATCATTCCTATCCCATCTTGATGGTCCGAAAGAATAAAATTGAGATGTTCCATCTTTGTTAATTTTTCCCATAACTGCTGATGGGATATCATATTGTTTGCTTAGAGAATTAATGTCTAATGTCTTGTTTTGGGCGCAAGAAACTAATGCTACGCTTACTATTAATAGTATGAATTTTTTCACTTTATCGGTTTATGTTTAATAACTTATCCAATTTACAAAGAATCTGTTACATATCATTTCACAACCCCAAGCTCTAATAGAAAAACCATTTTCTAAAAATTTACCCCCTGACTTCTGTTGTTATTTTATTTAGTGAACCTGCTGTTCTGACATATTTTTTTGTATTTTGAATGTATGAAGTATGTTATTATTTTATTTAAGCTTATCGTGTCATTAACCATACTAAATGTATGGATATTAAGAGTCAATAAAAGTTCAATATATAGGGGTGGAGATTCTGTTGATTTGATGTCAGAATTTATGTCTTATGGATTATCAATTAACATTATGTATATGGTTGGTGCAGCTAAAATCATTTCAGCATTATTACTTTTAATAAGTGTATTTTTTAAGAAGCTTGAGTCTATCCCTTTAATAATCATATCTATTTTTATGATAGGGGCAATTTATTTTCACTTTAGTATAAACGATGCTTTAATAAAATCATTTCCTGCAGCACTAATGTTACTTCTTAGCATCGGTATTTATTTTTTGAAAATGATTTATAAAGTTTGACATCTCAAATCTTCCAAAATCCCACCCCCCTTTTTTTGGGATAGGAGTGCTAGAGAAGTTTTAGGGTTTTAAAATTAGTTTACCGTACAAATACCGTACAAGAATAAAAATAAAAATCCCTAAACTATTGATATACAATAATAAAGGGATCAATATTGTGGAGTCGGCGGGAATCGAACCCGCGTCCAAACAAGCTTTAAAGGAGCTTTCTACAAGTTTAGTTTTTGTTTGATTTTCGTCCCAGTGCTGACCAAAAACCGCCTACAGCTGAGCATAGTGTCTAAGGTTGAAAAACACAAGCGACACCCTTGTGTTTCGATGTTGACTTTTATGGTGCCTCAAAACAGATCGCCGTCAACAAGGGCTATCCTGAGACATCCAGCTTCCCGGCCTAGCCGGGACTTGGCATTAACGTACTATAATTCAGCTAATTATGCAGCTAGAGCGTAATTATTTTCGCCATTTAAAAAGTTGAAACATTAGATTTACGAGCTGTGTATCAGCGCTCGACTTGCTTACTCGTCTAAACAACCTGCTGTCAAAACCAGTCGACCCCAAATGTCAATGAACAATTGCTCTATGGCAAAAAATATGCTACAAATATAGGCTTTTTTGATCGAGACTTCCTAGAGTTGATTAACCGTCGAACGAAGGATACTTAAGCGAGTCAACAGTCCTTTGAGAAGGCTTAGGTCAAGCATATTGGCCCCGTCGCTTAATGCGTTTTTGGGGTCAAAATGGGTTTCGAGAAACAGCCCATCTACTCCTGCGGCAATTCCTGCGCGGGCTACGGTTTCAATTAGGGTGGGGCGTCCACCTGTTACCCCACTGCTTTGGTTGGGTTGTTGAAGGGAGTGGGTCACATCTAAAACCACCGGTGCATAGTTTTGCATGGTCGGAATTCCCCGGTAGTCGATGATCAGGTCTTGGTAGCCAAACTGGGTTCCACGGTCGGTAATCCATGCTTGAGGATTTCCGGCATCATGAACTTTTTGTACTGCAAATTGCATACTTTCGGGGCTCATAAACTGTCCTTTTTTAAGGTTGACGACCTTACCGGTTTGGGCGGCAGCCAACACCAAATCGGTTTGACGCACCAGAAAAGCTGGGATTTGCAGTACATCCACATAGGCAGCCGCTTTTGGCGCGTCTGCGACCTCGTGAATGTCAGTTACCGTAGGAATGTCAAACGTCTGGCCGACCTTGGCCAATATACCAAGAGCCTTTTCGTCACCAATGCCCGTAAAACTATCGATCCGACTACGGTTCGCTTTTTTAAAACTCCCTTTAAAAACAAAAGGAATACGCAAGGCATCGGTTAGGGTGACGATTTTTTCGGCAACCCGCATGGCCATGTCTTCGTTTTCGATAGCACAGGGTCCTGCCAATAAAAAAAACTGGTCGCTGTTATTGTGTTTGATCTTGGGTAGGCGTGAAAAGTCCATAATCATATTTGTGCAAAATTACAATTTTATCGCCCGAATGGGCCCTACTTTTTTTACAAATAAATTCGGTCGCTTGCTGCTGATATTCTGCTATATTTGCCGCAAAATTCACAGATGTCCAATTTAAGAAACATTGCTATTATTGCCCATGTTGATCATGGAAAAACCACCCTAGTAGATAAAATTCTTCATCACTGTGCCTTGTTTGAGGCCCACCAAAAAACCGGAGAGCTTATCTTGGACAACAATGACCTGGAAAAAGAACGGGGCATCACCATTTTATCCAAAAACGTGGCAGTCAATTATAAGGATGTAAAAATCAACTTGATCGATACTCCCGGACATGCCGATTTTGGGGGCGAAGTCGAACGAGTACTCAATATGGCCGATGGGGTTTTACTTCTGGTAGATGCCTTTGAAGGGCCCATGCCCCAAACCCGTTTTGTTTTGCAAAAAGCCATCGAGATGAAACTCAAACCCTTGGTGGTCATTAACAAGGTGGACAAAGAAAACTGCACCCCCGATTTGGTTCAAGACGCTGTTTTTGATTTGATGTTTGATTTGGGAGCCGAAGAATGGCAGTTGGATTTTCCGACGGTCTACGGCTCAGCCAAAAACGGTTGGATGGCTCCCGATTGGAAAGCTCCCACTGCCGACATAGCGCATTTACTCGACATGGTTCTCGAACATATTCCCGCTCCAAAAACCCTCGAAGGTCCTGCTCAAATGTTGATTACCTCCTTGGACTTTTCGTCCTATACCGGGCGTATCGCCATTGGACGGTTGCATCGGGGGAATTGGACGGCCAACCAGGCTGTGGCCTTGGTGAAGCCCGACGGGCAAATCCTTAAATCACGGATTAAAGAACTGCATGTTTTTGAGGGTATGGGCCGTAAAAAAGTCGAACGGGTGTCGGCGGGTGACCTCTGTGCAGTGGTAGGTCTGGAGACTTTTGACATAGGCGATACCCTGGCCGACCAAGATCAACCCGAAGCCCTACCCACCATAGCCATCGATGAGCCAACGATGAGCATGCTCTTTACCATCAACGACTCGCCCTTTTTTGGGCAAGAAGGGAAGTTTGTTACCTCCCGCCACCTCAAAACTCGTTTGGAACGCGAATTGGAAAAAAACCTGGCCATGCGCTTGGAAGAAACTGGTTCATCCGACGCTTTTTTAGTGTTTGGCCGTGGGGTGTTGCACCTTTCGATATTAATCGAAACCATGCGCCGTGAAGGTTATGAATTGCAAATTGGTCAACCCCAGGTTATCATCAAAGAAATTGACGGACGACAACATGAACCCGTTGAAGAACTGACTATCGACTTGCCCGAATCCTTGTCGGGTAAGGCCGTAGAACTGGCCACCCAACGAAAAGGGGAAATGCGAAGCATGGTGCCCCGGGGCGACCGGATGCTGATCAGCTTTAGCATTCCCTCACGCGGCATCATCGGTTTGCGTAACCAATTGCTAACCGCCACCGCCGGAGAGGCCATCATGAACCACCGTTTTGAAGTTTTTGAACCCTATAAAGGCCCAATTCCGGGACGAATCAACGGCTCGATGATCTCAATGGAAAACGGCAAGGCTATTCCCTATGCTTTGGACAAACTCCAAGAACGGGGCAAGTTTTTTGTAGCCCCCAACGAACCCGTATATACCGGCCAGGTGATTGGCGAAAATAGCCGACCCGACGACATGGTGGTCAATGTTACCAAAACCAAAAAACTCACCAACATCCGTGCTTCGGGGAGCGACGATAAGGTCAAACTGGCTCCACCCATTAAGTTTAGCCTCGAAGAAGCCCTAGAATATATCCAACAGGACGAATATGTTGAAGTGACACCCCAGTCGCTCCGCCTACGGAAAGTCTATTTGGAAGAAAACGAACGAAAACGCCAAGCGGCTAAGGGGTAGTAACGTAAGTTTAGATCCATAGAAAATCATTAGGGGCTTTAACACTTTCGTTGTTAAACACTTGGTTTTGGGTTATTAGCTCGGTTCAATACAGGTCAAACACAAAGCAGAATCTTCACATGCACCATTTGAAATGACCTAATCATTACGATTGTCTAAACACTATTTGATTTCTCGACCACATTCAAATCGATTGTGACAAATCGTCACATCTCTTTGATTAGTGCCTTGCCCTTAAGCAAAACTTCCTAGTTCATTTGCTTTTAGAAATTCATCCCGATCTTCCTACTTATAGAGGGTGCGTTGGGGCAAAGTGTTTAGCAGTAGAGTAGAGGCGTTAAGACTTTTGGGCTACGACCTCAAAGATTTTTTGATTTTCGACCTTGAAAATCCGACCGGGAAACTTCATAATCATATTGTAGTCATGGGTAGCCATCAACAAGGTCATCCCTTTTTGGTGGAGGCTTTTAAAGAGCTGCATAATCTCCTTACTGGTTTCAGGGTCGAGGTTTCCGGTGGGTTCATCGGCAATAATAAGCTGAGGTTCGTTGAGCATGGCCCGGGCAATGGCAATGCGTTGTTGCTCGCCCCCGGAGAGTTCAAAGGGGTATTTTTGGGTATTGATTGCCACTCCAACCAGGGTCAGCACCTCTTGGATACGGGCATCGATCTGGGCTGGGTCAGTCCAGCCAGTAGCCCGAAGGACAAATCGAAGGTTTTCGAAGATATTGCGGTCGGGCAGCAGCTTAAAATCTTGAAACACCACTCCCAAATTGCGGCGCAGTTGGGGAATGTCTTTGGTAGAAAGCGCCTCCAAAGCAAAGCCGGCCACCTGGCCCACCCCGGCTTTAAGGGGTAGGTCGCCCATCAGGGTTTTGATCAGGCTACTTTTGCCGCTTCCGGTTTTGCCAATCAAAAAAACAAACTCCCCCGGGCTTACGGCAAATTCCACCCCGTCCAAGACTACCTTGTCCCGTTGGGCGATGGTCGCATGGGTTAAAGAAACGATGGGTGCAGCCATAATTTGTGGTATTGACCATAAAAATACTGGGATATTAAAAAAGTTGCTAAAAAAAACCGAAAAAATATACCGCAGTCGTCTTTTTCACGTTAATTAGTTAAGGGCTTATCCTACTTTTGCAATGAGAATAACTTTTATGCGTACATTTTGGCTTGTCGGTTGGCTAGTGGGTGTTCAATTGGGGGTGGCCCAGTACCTTCCCACCGGCTATGATGTTCAAGAACGGGCCCGTACCCGCTACCGTATTGGCAGTTATGCCACGGTCCAAAACGCTTGGAATGCCGTACCCAAACACGACTACCTTCCCTTGGACTACGAACAAGAAGCCTTTTATACCTTGAGTGCCGCCTTACGGCAAAATGTACCCGGTGCCGAAAAAATGCGTCTGCTGTTTTTAGACGATTACCCCCAAAGTGCCCTGGGCAACACCCTCGCCCTAGACCTGGCCCATTATTATTTTAGCAACGAAAAATACAACTACGCCCTTAAATGGTACCGCACCCTCAACCCGGAGCGCCTGACGCAAATCCGACGCCCTCGATTTGACTTCAATTACGGCTATACCCTCTTTTTGAACAAAAAATACCGCGACGCCAAACCCTTGTTTGAGCGGGTGCTCGACCACCCCAAATACGAGTCCGATGCCCACTACTACCTGGGGCATATTGCCTACCAAAGTGACGACTACGAAGGCGCGAATTCTTCTTTTTCGCGGGTCTCCGACCGCGGTCATAAAACCGACCTGGCCTATTTTCAAGTCGATATGAACTATAAAATCGGTCGTTTTGAAGAAGCCATCCGCCTGGGCAAAGCCCAACTTTCGCAAGCCGATGCGGCCAGTAAATCGCAATTGTCCAAAATCATAGGCGAAAGCTATTTTAACCTCCAACAATATGCCGAGGCCCTCCCGTATTTGGCCGATTATCAAGGGGGCAAAGGGGGCTGGGATGCTGTCGATTATTATCAATTGGGCTATGCCTATTACCACAGTCAGGACTATACAGCGGCCACTGCCCAATTCAACAAAATTGTCAATGCCCAAAGCCCACTGGCCCAAAGTGCCTACTATATGCTGGGGGATTGCTACCTCCAGACCAACAAAAAAACCGAGGCCCTCAATGCCTTTCGCAGTGCCGCCCGAATGGACCACGATACCAACCTCCAAAAAGATGCCCTCCTGCAATACGCCAAGCTCTCCTACCAGGTCGGGAATCCCTATGAAGAAACTGCCGCTGTCTTACTCCGGTTTTTAGATAGTTATCCCGATGATGCCCAAACCGAAACGGTCGAGGCCATGCTGATCAATTCCTACACCAGTGGGGCCAACTACGAGGCCGCCCTTGCGCTTTTGGAATCCAAAAACAGCTACCGCAATCCGGCCTTGCTCCAAAAGGTGTTGTTTTTATATGGAACCGAACGCTACAATTCCGGCGATTATACCCAAGCCTATACGCTGCTCGAACGGGCTGCCAATAGTAATGAAGACAACGTTCTCCAGGCTCGTGCTACCTATTGGATGGGCGTAGCGGCCTACGAAAGGGGGCGCTATCCGGAAGCCATAGATGCTTTTTTGGCTTTTGAGCAACTCCCCGCCCGAACAAAAACCGATGAACAACAACTGGTTTACTACCAATTGGGGTATGCCTATTTTCAGACCAAAGCTTATGAAGAGGCCTTAGCCGCCTTTGAAAAGCAAGTCGCTCAAAAACTATCCCTGCCGGCCAACTACCAAGTCGATCTCTACACCCGTATGGGCGATGCCCACTTTGCCTTAAAAGCCTATTGGCCCGCCATGGAACAGTACAACAAGGTGATTGCCTTACGCCCCAACCGTTCGTTTTATGCCCGCTACCAAAAAAGCATCAGCTATGGTTTTGTGGACCGCAATCCCCAAAAAATAGAAACCCTCGAAGCCTTGATTTTGCAAACGCAAAACAATCCCTTTCTCGATGATGCTCGCTATGAGTTGGCCAATACCTATGCTACCACCCAAGCCTTTTCCCAGGCCCTGACCACCTACCAACAACTGATTCAATACCACCCATCAAGCCCCTATATTCCTCGGGCTTTACTCAACAAGGGTTTGGTTCATTATAACTTAGAACAATTGGACGCTGCCAAAAAGGACCTCCAACGTGTGGTGATCGATTTTTCGCGCGATAGCGCTGCCCAACAGGCCTTGACTACCCTCCAAGAAATTGCCGTTGAAGAGGGTTCTACGGCGGCCTTTCGGGAATTTGTACAAACCCATGATATACGTTCGATCAGTGAAAGCGAACTTGCCCAAACCGCGTTTATTTCGGCCGAAAAATACTATTTGGACAAAAAGAGCAAACAAGCCCTTAAACTCCTGACGGATTTTATCACCGCCTATCCGCAACACCCCAATACGCTGACGGCTCAATTCTATGTTGCCGAGCTGTACTATGCCGAGCAAGAATGGACCAACGCCCTGACTTTTTACCGCGATATCGCCCTGTTGCCCATCAATGAATACACCGAAAAAGCGCTGGTCAAAGCCACAACTGCCGCCCTCAATGCCAACCAAAAAGAGGCCGCAATCCCTTTGTGGAGACGCTTAGACAGCCTGGCCAGTTTTGAAGAAAACAAACGCTATGCGCAGTTTAACCTGATGAAAGCCACCTATGAAAAGGCCCAGTGGACCGAGGCCCAGTTGCTAGCGGAACAGATTTTGACCTATCCCAACTTGGATCCCAAAGTGCAGTGGGATGCCTACGATATCTTAGCCCATACGGCCCTTCAGGCCGGAGACAGCCTCAAGGCCCAGTCGGCTTTTACGGCCCTCGAAAAGGCCCCGGAAGATATACGCGCTGCTGAAGCCTTGTTTTTTAAAGCCACCCTACAGGCCCAACAAGGCCAATACGAAGCCGCCAATACGACCATTGCCAGTATCTCCCAAAACCACAGTAATTCTGGAGTTTGGGGGGCCAAAAGCCTTTTGTTGATGGCCCAAAATTTTCAGGCCTTGGACGACCCTTTTCAGGCACAGTTTATTTTGGATACCTTAATCGAAAATTTTGACCGCTATCCCGAAGTGCAAGCCGATGCCGTACAGCTAAAAGCCCAACTCAATAACCCAACCTCCGCCGATGAAAACTAACCTCTTTTTTTGTTTGATTTTTCTCGTGGCTCTGATGGGTCAGGCGCAAGACAAAGAAAAGCTCGGCGTGCAAGAGGTGTTGGTGACCAAGTCTTATACCCCCAGTTTGTCGGATGTTTTTAAAATTAGAACCCAGGCCGAGGGCATTGACTCTCTCAAATCAACTCCGATTCCCTTGGATTATAAATTACTCGACGTGCCGGTGGTCTCGACCTTTGTCCCCAACAAAGCGACACCGCTTAAACTCCAACGGCAAGAGCGCACCATTGAATACAATAGTGTATTGGGCCTTGGACTGGGAAATCAAGGACAGCTCGATGTGGAATTTGGCCTGTCATTGCCCTTGGATCGTCAACAGTATTTGGGACTCGATTTGCTTAGTACCAAAAGAGGTAGGGTACCCGATACGTCCTTGCGTAGCGACCAATCCCAAACCCTGGTGGCCGTTGCTCATGACTACTATACCAACAAGGCACAGGCTTCCCAGCAATTGCGTTTTGATACCCGCCGAACCAACTACTACGGCTTGCCCGATAGTCCGGGTTTGTTGTCCCAATTTCAAACCGAAAATTTAAATCCCCAGCAAAGACGTAACTACCTCCAAGGGTCGTCCCGTTGGATATGGTATGACAATTTTTTACAAAAAGCTACCTTGAAACTCCAACATACGGCAGACGATTTCAGTACCTCCGAACAGTTGGTGACCCTTAACGCCCAAATGCGGCTTGAAATTTTTGACGCCTATTTAACCTTTAGTCCTCACGTGCAACTGGTTCGTTCACAATTTGCCAAAGACTATTTTTCGGGTGAGGCAGTTGAAACTCAGCAACGACTGCTATCCTCCGGTGTACAATGGGTCAACCTCAAAAACCGCTTTAAATACAAAATTGGGCTGCAAGGCTATTATTGGGGCGATGCGGCCAATACCTCCGAACAACAATGGTATGTCTATCCCGATTTGACCCTGTTATATCAACCGAAAAAAAGTAAAATACAACCGTATTTGTATCTCAGTGGTGGACTTGACACCAACAGTTACACAACCTTTAGCAACCAAAATCCTTTTGTAGCACCCACACTTTCACTGCGTCCTACCGGCCGGGCCTGGGATGCCAAACTGGGCTTTGACACGGTTTTTAATACCGGGGTAACCTTTGGGTTTGAATCTTTTTATACCCAAAAGCGCTGGGCACCGCTGTTTCAGAAATTGGCCTTTAATCCCGCCACACCCTCGACGGCCTATGGTTTTGTCAATAGTTATGGAGTGCTTTATGACCACCAACAAAAATTTGGAGCACAAGTCAAAGCCAATTTAGAATTACAAGAAGACAACCAGTTGTCGATTGTCCTGGGCTATGCGGCCTACCAGCAAGAAAAAGAAGAAGCCGCTTGGAATTTACCTGGCCTGACAGCTAAAATCAACGGAGAGTTTAAGTTTTTTAACCGATTGGGATTCTCGTTTGACCTGGATTATTGGGGCAACCGAACCGTGGCCGAGCGTCCCGTTTTCCTCAACCAATCTCCCGAAGCCAACAGCCCGGTGGCGGTCAAGCTTAAAGGGGTTACTCAACTCCAGTTAGAGGCCCGTTATGCGCTTAACGATCAATGGAATATGTATCTCCAATCGCAGTTGCTTGCCGGTGACAGTGCCCAGGTATGGTACACCTATCCTACCTATACCAACTTGCTACTGGTTGGGATGCGTTATAAGTTTGACATCCTGTTTTAAATACGCCTGCCTTGACCCTCCAAGAATTAAAAGCCTGTCTTCCACAGTTACAAACCTTGCCGTTGCCCGGCTTAACTGCACAGCTGACTTTGGCCCCGCCCTCACGTCATCGCTATGTACGTATGGCCCAACAACAGTTAGGCCGTCCCAAAAAAGCAGCGGTGCTGTTGTTGCTTTATCCTGACGCTTCACACCGTTTGTGTTTTGCGCTTATTCGTCGGGCTGACTACCCGGGGGTTCATTCGGGGCAAATCGGTTTCCCGGGGGGTAAAATTGAGGAGACCGACCGCTCAAGCTGGGCGGCCGCTCTACGTGAAACCCATGAAGAAATTGGGGTGCCCCCACAGGCAGTTCATCAACTTCGTGCCCTAAGTGCACTCTATATTCCGCCCAGTAATTTTACGGTCGATCCTTTTTTGGCCTGGACACCAAAAACTCCACAGTTTACCCTCGACCACAAAGAGGTAGATGGACTTATCCAAGTACCCTTAGTCGATTTTTTAGCCTGTCAACCCAAACACTTTAACGCCCAACTTCAAGGCGATGCAACGACCGAAGCCATTCCTTATTTTGAGCTACAGCAACACAAAGTTTGGGGAGCCACCGCCATGATGTTGGCCGAGTTTCAACAATTGATGTGGGCATTTAAAGGATAGTAGTATATTTGCTTGAATTTGAACGTATGCTGTTATTCCAACGGAATCCTTTTGGTCATTATTTGCTCCTAAAAAAATGGCTGATTCGCTATATGGGATTTATGACACACCGGCGGTATCGGGGCTTTAATGAGCTGCATATAGAGGGGTCGGAAGTCATCAAAAACCTATCGGAAAACAAGGTGCTCTTTATTTCCAATCACCAGACCTATTTTGCCGATGTGGTGGCCATGTTTCATGTGTTTAACGCGAGTTTAAGCGGGCGTATCGATTCGATCAAAAATGTGGGGTATCTCTGGAACCCTAAGCTCAATATTTATTATGTAGCGGCCAAAGAGACAATGAAAGCCTCCCCGCTATCCCGCCTGTTGGCCTATGCCGGTTCGGTTTCTATCGAGCGTACCTGGCGCGAAGCAGGCCATGACATAAACCGTCCGGTTAAGTTTTCGGATATTTCCAATATAGGCAAGGCCCTAGACGACGGGTGGGTCATCACCTTCCCCCAGGGGACGACCAAGCCTTTTAAGCCGATTCGCAAAGGCACGGCCCATATCATCAAAAAATACAAACCCATCGTGATCCCCATTGTGATTGATGGTTTTCGTCGTTCGTTTGACAAAAAAGGAATTTTGATCAAAAAGAAGGGGATTTTGCAATCTATGGTCATCAAGCCGCCCTTGGAGGTCGATTATGACAAGGATTCAATTGAAACTATCGTGGAAAAAATCGAGTACGCCATCGAACAACATCCTTCATTTTTAAAGGTGATTCCCCAAGACGAACTCGAAGAACATGAAAAGCTAAACAAAACCCGTCAGTACGAGTTCTAATTGTCTCCTTGTTTTATTCCGTTATGATACCGGCGCAACTGATGCGTGCTCCGGCTGCACCAGAGGGTTGTGAGACCAAATCGTCAGTTCCTTGGTGTACAATGATGGCCTTGCCTACGATATTTTTGACCGGGTCGTCACAGTCTAAGCACCACAAATCGGTTTGGAATGTCAGCATACCATGCCCGGATGTATTGGCTTCAAAATTACCTATATCTCCACGGTGAAACCCTTCGGCACTGCCCCAGGCTCCGTGGTTTTCAAAGGTTGGGTTCCAGTGGCCGCCTGTTGAGGTGCCGTCTTCGGCACTACAGTCTGCTTTTTCGTGCAGGTGAATGGCGTGTGTACCTTCAGTGAGCCCATTGATATGGGCTTCGAGGGTAACGGTGCCTTCGGTTTCGGTAAGGGTGACCATGCCCGAGGTGCTACTGCCGCTTTTGGCGTTTAAGCTGATTTTAAGTTTTTTGGTCATATTACCCGAGGAGTGCTCCCCTTGCAGGGCATCGGTATAACGGGCAATTTTTTCTTTTACCTCTGCTTCTGTCCCTTGATAAACTTCTACGGTTTCGGTTTGTTGGTCCCCTTCTTTATTTTGAATGGTCACGGTAGCTTTGACGGTCTGCTCGTCGATACGTTCCATTTTTACCTTGACCGCCTCATGATCGGTCTCTTTTTTTTGTGGTGTGTCTTGACATCCTCCAAGCAGAAAAAGGGAGGTGAGTAAAGCGAAAGCGGTTGTCTTCAAATTTTTCATTTATAGCATTATTTAGTGGGTGTTATCAATTCAATTTTTTTAAAAGGCGAGGGCAAGTCCTTTTCGAGTTCAGTTTGGAAATTTTGCCATTGTTCTTCAAAAAAGCGGTTGGTTGCATTTAGGGCTTTATCCAAACTGGTTTGGGCGTGTTGCATCAAGGTGTTTTCGGTAGAAGTAATTCCTGTTTTCCGTGATTGTACATAACGCGAAGCGATATAAATACGGTTCATGACATGCTGTTCGGGATTGCGGGTAATGCCCTGGCGTTTATCTTCTTTTCCGATATATAGGACGATTTGTTCGTCGATGGCTTCGATGATGTCTGTGCACTTTTCGATGGCTGTTTTGTAGTGGGTTTTGTCCCGATCTTCCAACTGTTTTTTGAGGGCATTTGCCGTCTGTTTACTTTCGACCAGCTGACGGGTGGCTTTGTGGGCCAACCCTACCATATCTTCGAGTTGTTGAGCGGCAGCATAGACTGTTTTTAGCTGAGCCATATCGGTAGGAATCCTAGGGTCGGTAGCCACTGTAATGGTTTGTTCGTTTTGGGTCGCCCCATAAGACAAAACGGCTTTGTACTGACCAGGCATTACGGTGACGCCTCCGGGTTCGCGGGTGCTCTTTCGCAATGTGCGTGAAGGGGAGGGGTTTCCTTTTTCATCCATACGCCAATACCAGCGATGAAATCCTTTTTCTTCGGGCATTTTGCGGGTAAGCGTCCGAATAAGACGGTCCCCGTCATAGATTTGAAGTTTAAGCGTATCGGTCGATTTACCAGAAGGAGGTTGGGCAAAAAAGGTAAACATGGCGTCAGATTCCCGGTTGGTTCCGTTGTAGAGGGCATCACCGCCAAACCGCGAACCAGTAGCTTGTTGGTAGGCGGCCAAATAGGCCGTGGGGGGTTCGAACAAATGAACGGTCTTGTCACCAATGTTTTGATTTTGTGCCCAAGCGCGTAGGGGTCGAATGTCGTCGAGTACCCATGCGGCACGGCCAAAAGTACCAATCACTAGGTCGTGTTCACGGGGATGGATGACCAAATCTTTGGTCGATACGGTTGGGAAAACCTTGCTGTCCATTTTTTGCCAGTTTTCACCTCGATCGAGGGAGAGGTAAAGACCGTCATCGGTTCCTAAAAACAAGAGGTTGGAACTTACCGGATCTTCGAGGATACAAAGGGCATAACTGGCTACGTCATTTTCGTCGACGATACGCTCCCATTTTTTTCCATAATTGGTTGTTCGATACACATAGGGGGTATAGTTAAACCGTCGGTAGTCGTTGGCGACCAAAAGGGCTTCGCCTTTATTTTTGTCCGAGGCTTTTATTTGGGTAATCCAACTGCCTTCGGGTAGCCCTTTTAATCCTTTGCTGACATCGGTCCATTGTTTTCCTCCATCGAGGCTGAGCTGAACCCGACCGTCATCACTGCCCGTCCATAGCACATTGGGCTGAAGGGGGTCGGCTTCAATGACCAACAGGGTACAGTGATTTTCGGCACCCGTGGCATCCATGGTCAGCCCACCACTTTCACTTTGTTTTTGCTTGAGAGGGTCGTTGGTGGTCAAGTCGGGAGAAATCACTTCCCAGGTGAGTCCTTTGTCGGTACTTTTGTGGACAAACTGACTGCCGAAATAGACCGTATTATTATCAAATGGATCTTGGCCTATGGCTGCATTCCAGTTAAAACGCAATTGCACTTCCGGGTCGGGATGGGTGGGCCGTACTCCGTAGTTATTACCCGTTACCCAGTCGTAGCGCACGACATTACCTTGTTGGCTCATCGCATAGCCATAGCGTGAATCATCTCGGTCGGGAACTACATCAAAACCATCGCCAAAGGCGATTTCTTGCCAGTAGCTGTTTCTTATGCCTTGGGCACGCCAAACATAGGCCGGACCCCGCCAGGAGCCGTTGTCCTGCATACCGCCATAGACGTTATAAGGAAATTCGTTGTCAACAGCAATGTGGTAGAATTGTGCGACGGGAATATTGCCGACAAACCGCCAGGATTTCCCTCGGTCTTGGGTAATGTTCATTCCCCCATCGTTGCCGTCTATCATAAACTTGCCATTTTCGGGATGTATCCACCAGGCATGGTGGTCGGGGTGTACTCCGTTAGAAACTCCATAGGCAGGCATAAGTTCCTTAAAGCTCTTGCCACCGTCTTCAGAAACGTTGACATAGGTAAAAACAGAATATACACGGTTTTCGTTTTGGGGATCGACAAAGATGTCAGAATAGTAAAAAGGGCGGTTTCCGATTTCGTCTTTATCATTGATTTTCTGCCACTTAACTCCACCATCGTCCGAACGGTAGAGGGCATTTTTTTTGGCCTCAACAAGGGCATAAATGCGGTTGGGATCGCTGGGCGCAATGGCCAATCCAATCCGGCCCAATTCCCCTTTTGGAAGTCCATCTTTATCGGTTTTTTTGACCCATGTTTTACCACCATCAATGGTGATATACAGGCCACTTCCTGCACCACCAGACTTAAAAAACCAAGGGTCTCTTTTGTGTTCCCAGAGGGCAGCAATTAGTTTATTGGGGTTGCTTGGATCCATCACCAAGTCAGCCGCCCCACTACTTTCGTTGGTATAGAGGACGCGGTTCCACGAGCTTCCGCCATCTATCGTTTTATAGATTCCACGTTCGGGGTGCGTGCCCCAAGGAGATCCTATGGCAGCGACATATATGGTATTGGGGTTGGTAGGGTCAATGACGATCCGGTGTATATGTCTGGTTTTTTCCAAGCCCATGGACTGCCAGGTGCGCCCCGCATCAAGGGATCTATATATTCCGAATCCTCCATTTAGGCTGTTTCGAGGATTTCCTTCTCCCGTTCCTACCCATACTACATCGGGGTTGCTTTGCTGAATGGCTACTGCACCTATCGAGGCGGTTACCTGATCTTCAAACAAGGGCTCCCATTTGATCCCTCCACTGGTCGACTTCCATAGCCCACCCGAGGCCGTACCTACATACATGATTTCGGGTTGTTTATGGACAACATCAATCGCGGTAACCCTTCCGCTCATTCCCCCTGGGCCAATGTTACGGGCTGGGGTTTCTTTGAGCCAACTGGGATCAAAAGTTTGTGCTGAGGCAAACCATGTGCAGAGCGATAGGACAACAAATAGAAGTGAATTTTTCATTAATTTTTAGTTTACAATGGCTAAATATAATAATAACCCCTCATACTACATTCGATCAACATTACTTTCCTTGTCCAAAAAAGATGACCAATCCACCTTAACTTTTATAGTATCTTTGTCGGATGAAAAAGAGCAATGTATTCCTAGTGATGATGATTACTTTTGCGGCTTGTAAGGCCCCTTATCAAAACGAACCGTTTAGCACTTCAAAAGTCCCAACCCCTCCCGACTATGCCCTTGCCGATAGCTGGGCGGTTTTGCCTGGAGCCTATCCCGAGGCTTTAAAAAATATTCTTGGTGAAGTTAGGCCACAGTCCACAGATGTTTTTTATGTGTATCCCACTTTGTTGTCTGACCGTAAGGACAGTAGCTGGAATGCCGATATTTGGGCGGAGGAAATCCGCGAAAATGTATTGAATTCTGCAGTAAAATACCAGGCCTCGGCTTGGGCCGCTGCTGCAAATATCTATGTGCCTTTTTATCGACAAGCGCATTACCGTATTTTTGTAGAGCCTTTTAAAAGCCAAGGAGGACCGGCTTGGGAGATTGCTTATGACGATGTAAAAAGGGCGTTTCAGTATTATCTAGATTATTATAACCAAGGCAAACCGATCATTATTGCTTCTCACAGTCAGGGGAGTATGCATGCCAAGCGGCTTATCGAAGATTTTTTTGATAACAAACCGCTTCAAAAACAATTGGTTGCTGCCTATTTGGTCGGCACACGTATTCCCCAAGACACCTTTAAAAGCATTCGCCCAATGGTTCAGCCGGACGCCATCGGTGGCTTTGTTTCTTGGAATTCGTATAAGCAAAATAAGTTCCCCAAAGCCTATGAAACGTATTTTAAAAATAGTGTATCGACCAACCCCATCACTTGGGATACTCGTGACAAAACCACCTATGATGAGCACAAAGGGGTCATGTATACCGATGGTCAATTGTATCCCCAAAGCCTGACCATCGATCGTATCGATGGGTTGGTTTGGGTCTCTTTACCCAAAATCCCAAAACGTTTTTTGCTTCGCTTTATCAAAAATTACCACTATGCCGATATCAATTTGTTTTGGGCCGATATCAGTGCCAATGCCCAACTACGAGCCGCACGTTGGCATGCGCTGAATACGCTTGATTGATTAAAATATTCTTTTCATTTTGCTTTTCAAAAAACAATTGCAAAATGGAGTGAAAACGTCTGCAAACGGTTTAAATATTTTTTTTATTTTAACTGAAATTTAAAGACGCATGTCACCATCTAAATCAAATGAAAATAAAGGTAGAAGAGACTTTATCAAAAAAGGACTTGCTGCCTCAGCACTTTTTATAGTGCCTAGAAACGTATTAGGAGGAGTGGGCTATACTGCTCCCAGTGATCAGTTAAATCTTGCCGCCATAGGTGCAGGAGGGAAAGGACGCTCGGACTTGATTAATGCAACGGTCAATGGCCGTGAGCGTGTGGCAGCACTTTGTGATGTACACCTTACGGGTCAGCACGGAGCTGCTCAAACTGTCAGCGATTTTCCCAAGGCCAAACTCTACGAAGATTTTAGAGAAATGCTCGATAAGGAAAAGGATATCGATGCGGTGACCATCTCCACTCCTGACCATGTCCATGGCGTTGCCGCTTCTTATGCTATGGAACGGGGCAAGCATGTATATGTTCAAAAGCCCCTGACGCATAACATCAAAGAAGCCCGTCATCTGACCGAATTGGCCCGTAAACAAAAAGTAGTGACCCAAATGGGTAACCAAGGGGCCTCAAATCCTGATTTGAAAACTGTCCAGCGATGGTTAGACGAAGGACAAATCGGTGCCGTGTCACAAGTAAAAGTATGGACCAATCGTCCGGTTTGGCCGCAAGGTGTCGAAATGCCGGCTCCGGACCCTGCCCAAAAGCCCAGTGATTTAAATTGGGACCTTTGGTTGGGCCCTGCGCAAGAGACTCCCTATATTCCCGAAATACACCCCTTTAACTGGCGTGGATGGTGGGATTATGGAACAGGAGCCTTAGGGGATATGGGTTGCCATATCATCGATGTACCTTTCCGCACGCTGGGATTACATTATCCAACCGATGTCGAATGCAGTGTGGGTACGATTTATTCACGGATGTGGACCCCCGATTACCGACCCAAAGGTTGTCCAGCTTCATCGTCGGTTACTTTGCATTTTGAAGCGACTGCCAAAAATGCATCACCCATCGAAATGATTTGGACCGACGGAGGAATCCGTCCATCGCATCCCGAATTGGTGCCTGCCAGTGAATCACTTGGTGACCCCACAGGAGCCAATGGAGTCTTGTTGATCGGTGACAAAGGCGTTATTTCTACGGGAGTCTATGGTCTCTATCCAAAGCTATTCCGTAAAAATGAACCCATTCAATACGCTCCTGAGGTAAGCGTTGAAGCGCCCGAATACGGCCATCAACAAAGCTGGATCGATGCCTGTAAAGCAGGTTTTGGAAGTTCCGAGCACCAAGCCTTAACGTCCTCTTTTGACTACTCTGGTCCCATGACCGAAACCGTACTTATGGGGAATATTGCCATACGTTCGTACCTGCTTCGCCGTGAAAATAAAGATGGTGGGTTTGATTATTACGGACGTAAAAAATTACTTTGGGACGGTGATAACATGAAAATCACCAACCTAGAAGAGGCCAATCAATTTGTTGGACGTGATTACCGTGAAGGCTGGTCCTTGTAAATTGTAACTCACCAAATTTTGACAAAAATACTCGTCACTGGGGGACTAGGATATATAGGGTCACACACCTGTGTGGCCCTTTCACAATCGGGTTATACACCCGTGGTTATCGATAACCTTTCCAATACCGATATACGGATTAAAGCGCGCATAGAATCGATCATAGGCCAGCCTTTGGCATTCCAAAAAATCGACCTTTGTGATTCTGCAGCATTATCGACTTATTTTGAACAAGAAAAAGATTTACAAGGAATCATTCATTTTGCTGCCTTAAAGGCTGTAGGTGAGAGTGTCGACAAACCCTTGTTGTATTTCCAAAACAACATCGAAGGCTTGATTAATTTATTGACCTCCAAAAGCCCTTCGCTCCCCATTATTTTTAGTTCTTCTTGTACAGTATATGGCGAAAGTGCCCAACAACCTCTCCAAGAAGACTTTCCTTTTCAGAAGGCCGTTTCACCCTATGGGAGTACCAAGCAAATGGGTGAAGAAATTTTACAGTTTTCAGCAGGGAAAAACAACCAAGGTTCTGTGATTGCCCTGCGGTATTTCAATCCAATTGGTGCTCACTCATCGGCCCAGATTGGTGAACTGCCCAAAGGAATACCCCAAAACTTGGTACCGTTTTTAACGCAAACCGTTGCCGGTAAACGTGACAAACTCAGTGTATTTGGCCATCAATATCCTACCCCCGATGGTACGTGTATCCGAGACTATATCCACGTAATGGATCTAGCGGAAGCGCATGTAAGCGCATTGGAAAGGTTACTCAATAAAAAAAATAAAAGCCCTTTTGAGGTCTTTAATATAGGGACGGGTAAGGGCTGTTCGGTGTTGGAGTTGATTCATTCATTTGAAAAAGCCACGGGAGAAAAGGTACCCTACACATTTGCTCCACCCCGACCAGGCGATGTAACCATTGCCTATGCCGATACTACTCATGCCCAAAAAGTACTGGGATGGTCGGCAAAACGTTCGATTGAAGAAGCCTTAAGTTCGGCCTGGAATTGGGAAAAACAACAATGAACATAAATAAAGTCATTTGGATAACGGGGGCCTCTTCTGGTATAGGACGAGCTTTAGCCCTTCAATATGCCCAACAAAATGGGGTGGCGCTGATTCTTTCAGCCCGAAGAACGCAGGTCTTGGAAAGCGTTAAGCAAGCATGCGGAGGTGGTTCTAAAATTGCCCTGCTTCCCTTTGACCTTACCCAAAACGACCAGGCAGAGCAGTATGTGACCCAAGCCCTTCAGCTTTTTGGTCGGATAGATATATTGATTAATAACGGTGGTGTGAGTCAGCGTTCTAAAATTTTGGACACCAATTTTGAAGTGTTCGAAACCCTTATGCAAGTAGATTATTTGGGAAGTGTCGCATTGACCCGAGCCTTGTTGCCCCATTTTGTACAACAAAAATCCGGTCATTTTGTGACGGTAACCAGTGTGATGGGCAAATATGGATCACCCTTTCGATCAGGTTACTGCGGGGCCAAACATGCGCTACATGGTTTTTTTGATGTATTACGCATGGAACATGCCAAAGACGGAATTGCTGTAACCCTCCTTTGCCCAGGATTTGTACGTACACAAGTAACGGTCAATGCATTGACGGGCGATGGCTCGGCTTTGGGGCATGATGACCCGGCAACCGCTTCCGGTTTGGAGGTAAATGCAGTAGCCAAGCGGATGATTCGCGCTATTGCCCAGAAAAAATGGGAAGTGTATTTTGGTAGAAAAGAAAAATTAGGCGTCTACCTCAAGCGTCTATCCAACAAACTATTGCACCAAGTTGTGATTCGCAGCAAGGTGCGTTAATGTGTTTTTTATGATGAAAAATAATTCAGTTTCAAGACGTAAAGCCCTTAAAAATATCGCTGGTGGTGCTACCTCCCTGTTGGCGGCCCCTTTTCTACAGGGGCAAGACCAACTTGTGGTGACCGACCCCTCCAACACATGGAAAGGTACTATCAATCACTCGGTTTGTTATTGGTGTTTTAATTTTATACCCTTCGAAACATTTGTGCAGCAAATCAAACAAATGGGATTGCAGGGAATTGATTTGGTCAGTCCCAAAGATTGGCCCATTCTCCAAAAATACGGATTGACCTGTACCATGGCTGAGGGAGCCGAAATTGGCCTAACCAAGGGATGGAATGACCCCCAATACCATTCAAAACTGATAGACAATTACCTGAAGCATATAGATCTTACGGCCAAAGCAGGCTATAAAAACTTGATTTGTTTTAGTGGAAATCGCAACGGTATGGACGATGAACAGGGCCTTGAGAATTGTGTCAAAGGACTTCAAAAAATCATGGCTGCCGCCGAAAAGAAAGGCATTACAATTCAGATGGAGTTGTTTAACTCAAAAGTAGACCACCCCGACTATATGTGCGACCGCTCTGCATGGGGCATTGAACTGTGCAAGCGGTTGGGCTCCGAAAACTTTAAACTGTTATATGACATATATCATATGCAAATCAGTGAGGGGGATATCATCCGTACAATCCGAGAAAATCATCAGTATTTTGGCCATTACCACACCGCTGGTGTACCGGGACGGCACGAAATCGATGAAAGCCAAGAGCTGTATTACCCTGCGATTATGCAGGCCATAGCAGAAACCGGCTATCAGGGCTATGTTGCACAAGAATTTTTGCCCACCGACAAAACCAGTCTCCAGGCTTTGGAAAAAGCGGTAGGTATATGTGATGTATGATAAACAATTCCCCAACCACAACGGCGGTTGGGGACTCTGTAAAATTAATCGTATTTGGCAGGCTGTCCTTTAGGATCGGTATTTTGAATAAAGGTACGGATGTCTTCGTTGGCCTTGATCAGGTCTTCTTTTCTTAGGTACATCATATGCCCACTGCGGTAGCCTTCAAAGTAAAAACGATCTTTCATTTTTCCGCTAGGGTCCACTTGCCACATGGTATATTTGGCATTAAAATAGGTGGTTGCCCCATCATAATAGCCCGATTGAATCAATACCTTGAGGTAGGGATTTTGCGCCATGGCCAGACGTAAATTATCTCGGGTATTGTCGTTGTCGTTGTTCCATGGACGAACAGGGCCAAACATATTGTATTTAATATCGGTGATAAATTTTAATTCTTTTTGAATATAGTGATTGATGGCTGGTGTAAAAGAATGTAACCACGAATCAATTTCGGCATTGTAATCGGGGCGGGTACCGATATCTTTGCGGTCTATTCCGGTATATCGGGAGTCGAGTCGTCCGATGGTTTTGCTTTGATCACGTAACAACTCTTTCCAAAAGAATCCTGTGGGAATATCCAGATTGTTTTGCAGAATCACCGATTTAGAAAGGCCAGAAAAATAGGCCATTTTTTCGGCTACCTGGTTTTTTTCTTCGGTACTGATAAAGCCACCTTTGGCCAAGGCCGGAATCACCGTATTGATGGTATATTCTTCAGATGCCGGTAATATTTCGGTCAGGTCTTGTTGCTGTAATTCAGCAGGTAGCTGTTTGTGATACCATGCGGCTGCAGTATAATAGGGGAGGTTGAGTGCAGAGGAAACCGGTCCACCGACACGGATGACTTTATAGTCGGCAGGGGAGACCATAATCACCCCATTAAGGAACATCCATTGATTGTCTTGAAGTTCCAACGAAAGTCCCATGACACGTGTACCGCCATAACTTTCCCCAATGATGTATTTGGGCGACTCCCAGCGTTTTTTGCGATTGACAAAAGTTGTCATCCATTCGGCCAGGTACTTGATATCCTCGTTAATGCCAAAAAATTGCTTGCGATCTGCCATTTTACCATCCACCTCGAGTATTCTGGAATAGCCCGTATTCACGGGGTTGATAAATACGATATCCGCTACATCTAATATAGAATAAGGATTGCTTTTAAACCCATAAGGTTGTACAGGATAGCCTTCGTCGTCTATGTTTAAAATACGGGGACCTGTATAGGCCATATGCATCCAAACCGATGCAGATCCGGGCCCACCATTAAATGAAAAAATAAGGGGGCGTTCAGCTACGGTTTTTCCGTTGGTTCTCCGGTAATAGGTATAAAACAAACTGGCAATGGGGTTTCCTTCAGCGTCCCAAACAGGCTGGGTTCCTGTGTCGGCCGTATAGGTGACTTTTACCCCCTTGATGGTCGTGGTATGATTGGTAATGACCATCGTATCGACGGGGATTGTTCTTTTTTGTGCAAAAAGCATCGTCGAGCTAGCTACAATGAGCAAGCATATTGTTTTTGAAAATGAATTAGATTTCATGGTTGAACATTTTTATTTCCATAAATGTAATTTTTTTTATGCGTTAGCTACAAGCAGTTTCAATAAATTGTAAAAAAAAAGCCTTTCCAAACGGAAAGGCTTTGTGTATTTGGATTCAAAATTAATTGATCGCAATGTCAACTCGGCGCGCAAAATCTACACGTCTGTTTTTGGCACGTCCTGCGCGTGTGTTATTGGTGTCCACGGGCTGGTCTTCACCAAAACCTTTGGCATCCACTCGACCGGCAGCAATCCCGGCAGCAATTACAGCATCTCGAACGGCGTTAGCACGTTTTTCAGAAAGCTTTTGATTGTAAGCCGAACTCCCATCACTAGAAGCGTGTCCACCAATGGTTACGCTAGCATTAGGATACTGGTTGAGTAGTGCTACCAATTGGTTAACCAGGGCACTTCCAGCCTCGTTGATTGAAGAACTATCAGCTTTAAAGAAGATTTTTGAATTCTCATCACCAATAAAATTGAGTAACGCCTTGGGAGCTTCTGGGCAACCATTGTTGGCTGCATCTCCGGTTTCGTTAGGACAAAGATCGTCTTTATCCGCTACACCATCGCCATCGGCATCCGGCCAAGGGCAACCGTTGTTAGTCGCTTCACCAGCTTCGTTAGGGCATTCGTCTACATTATCAGCAACTCCATCGCCATCGGAGTCTGGACATCCATTCATGGCAGCAGAACCTGCAGCGTTTGGGCAGGCATCATCACCATCGGCAATACCGTCTCCATCAGCATCGGGACAACCGTTTAACTCCGCTTTACCAGCTTCTTCTGGACAAGCATCTTTGTTATCCGGAATTCCGTCACCGTCGGTGTCAGGACATCCTTGAAATTCTTTGAGTCCGGGTACATCCGGGCAGACATCTTTTTTGTCAGAAACACCATCGCCATCAGCATCACCCGCTCCAAAATTATAGTTAACCCCTACAATATGTTGTAGATGGTTGTAAGCATAGCTTTCACTGGCTGAACGATAAGAAGTGCTGACATTTCCTTGTAATTGATCAGAAATTTTAAACGCAATTCCAGCTCCACCAAGTACAGTTTTAGAAACTTCTTTGGAAGGGAAAGTTCCTTCGCTACTGCTGTTACCCTCGCTAAAGTTCGAATAACCATATCCAGCAAAAAGATAAGGGGTTACATTCTTTCCCTCGCCTAGGTTATATTTGACAATACCGTCCAGTGAGTAGTAATCTAAATCGCCGCCGTTACTGGCGCCTTCAGAAATACTGTTGTTAGCATACTGTACACCGAGTGAAAAACCACCGATGATGTAACGTGAAATACTCAATGCTGGTATACCAAAACTGGCTTTGGCATCTACAGCGTCATCTTGAATACTGACGATGTTGGCACCTACGCCCAAAGACCAAGGATATTCTGCATTTTGGCCATATGATGAAAAGGCCGTTAGGGCAAAACCGACCGCCAAAATTCCATGTAATACTTTATTCATTTTATGCTGTATTTTAAGTTTCAAAAATAGAAAATAATTGCATTTGAAATCAATTTCAATATAATAAATTTTTTTTAATCATATGCGGGCTTAAAAAAGAACATTAAACCCACTGACTTTTATTAGTATTTTGTTCACCAATCCGTTGAACCATTGATGGTCCAAACGTCTGGAGGATGTACTTTGTAGCAGAATAGCGTGGT